>RCUT01000006.1_pt1 | contig 273563 bp, 315 predicted proteins | sample 2166171 | NCBI WGS metagenome assembly RCUT01 (sample SAMN09932757, study PRJNA488358) | compost metagenome | isolation source: compost soil in 4-hydroxybenzoic | place: Germany: Experimental Botanical Garden | reverse complement strand
GAGTACCGCGACAAGGCCACCAACGAGGTGATCAAGAAGTGGGAAGACATCCAAGGTGACGTAGTAGACATGAAGGGTACAACCATCATGCGCTACAACGAGTTCATCGAGAGTGGTGTGATTGCCAACTATAAAGGCAAGGTCATCAAGCGCGTGTCGGACATGATGGCGAAGTTCAAAGGCACTCGTGCTGGCGAGCTGACCAATCAGGCTGCCGTTGCTGGGCGTGGTCATTACGACAAAGCCGTGGCCAAGATGTCGCCTATCCTTGCTGCCAAGGGTGCTCAGGCATCCAAAGAGTTCGAACAACAGAAGCGTAAATTCCGTCCGCGGATGAAACGCATGATGTCCCGTTTCACTGGCGGTAAAGTGGGTGCTGACGTATCCAGCGAACTGACAGGTGATCAAGAACAGGACATGCTGACCCTGACCTTGCGTTCTGTGCAACTGCAGTACGAGACCCTTAAACAGGTCACCAAGGAAAAGGTCCGCAAAGGTTCGTTCCAAGACATCAACTCCAAACGCGATGAGATGCTCGGTAAAGCCAAAGAGTACGCACTGGGCAAAGGTCGTGACGTTCAGGGGTTGTTTGGTAAAGCGGGAGGTCTTGGCGGGCTGATGGCTTTGCTCGGCAAGAAGAAGGAAGACGGTGAGGAAGGCGAAGGCGGCGGTGGGATCATGGACAGCCTCGGTGGTCTGACTGATCTCTTCGGAGGCGGGACTGACGAGAATGGCCAGACCCGTAAAGACCGCCGTCGGGCCAAGCGCACTGGCAAGTTGGGCAAACTGAAGAACTTCGGCGGTCGTGCCCTTGACAAGATGGGTACCGCAGGCAAGATCCTCAAGGGTGGCATGAAGGCAGGTGGTTGGATGACCAAGACCGCTGGCCGTATCGGTTGGGGTGGTGCCAAGCTGGCTGGTCGTGTGGGCTGGGGTGGTCTGAAGATGGCTGGTCGTGTCTTGACCAATCCATTGACACGCACGCTGCTGGGCTTCGGTGGTCGTATGGCCATGGGTGCTCTGTTGGGTGCTGCTGGTCTGGTATCGGCTCCAGTGCTTGCTGCGGTAGCGGTGGTCGGTGGTGCGGTAGCTGTAGGTGCTTACATCTATAGTCGCAACAAAGACAAGTTGCCTCCGTTGACGCGTCTTCGCATGGTTCAGTATGGTATCAAACCCAAGACTGACAGCGATGAGCTCAAGACCCTGCTGGAACTGGAGAAGATCTTCGCATCCCAGACCGCGGTCGACTCTGAAGGCAAAGCCACGATTAACAGTCAGGGCCTGCCTCAAGACAAGATCATGGCGCTGTTCAAGATCGACACCAGTGTGCCTGCTGAAGAGAACGAAACCTACAGTCGCCTCATCAAGTTCTTGACTGGTCGTTTCTCTGCCGTCTACCTGCAACACGTTTCCAACATGCACGCCCTTACCAAGTCCATGGACCTGAGTCAAGTCGATGCCAAGGTCACCGGTAAAGTGGCGATGGGCTTCGTGGACAAGGTTGCCATGGCTGATCGTCAGGATGTGTTCAACGCCATGACCGGTCCTTTCGAGGCTGAGGAATTGGACATGGACAGCGGGGATGTCAAAGACACCGTCGCTGAAGTCAAAGGTGAGATACAGGAGTACATCAATGAAAATGAAAAGACAGGCAAGGACAAGACTGACCAAGACTCTGTCGATGCTGTGGCTGCTGCTGGTGGGATCAGTGCTGCTGCTGTTGCTAAAACCGCAGCCAATGCCGATAAGCAATCCAGTGCGGGTACATCTGCCTCGAAACCATCCGGAGCTGGTGCTGGCGTAGAAGCCTCCAGCAAAACCACTGGTGCAAACCTCAATGCGGCTCAAACCGCAACGATGGCTGCCGGAGGTGCGTTCACCGCTGCTGCTGCCGTCATGGCTGCTTCGGCTGGCAGTAATCGGGATGGTGAGATCGACGATGGCAAACCAGTGCGGTTCCGTGTATACGGTCTGACTGAGATGCTGATGATCAAAGTCGGTCAGCTGGATCGGTTGGAGGGTGCACTGTGGCCAATGGTGAACTATGACAACGAGAAGCGTGCTTACTTCAAGGAAGAGTCCGAAGCGTACCGGATGGCGGAGGCATTGTTCTCCCCAGTCAGTGACGAAGCGGAAGCGCTGTACATCTGGTTCCATCGCCGGTTCATGCCAGCGTTCCTGCAGTTCTGCTCCTCGGTCCGTGCACGTGCCAACATTGACGCCAAGGACGCCGCTGAGCGACTCAAGCCACAAGACCTTTTGGAAGTCCTGAGGGAGACGGCTGCTGCTCGTGACAACGCAGGTATCTCCGTGTGGGATATTGTGGAGTCGCCGTGGCCAGGCTATTTCCTCAACGATGATGACGAGACTGTGAAGGAACCTCTTTACATGCTCTCCACCAAAATCAAAGACAAGACCCTCACGGAGAACTCCTCCGCGATTGGTGCTCAAGTCCGCGACAAGGATGGCAAGATCATCGAACAGGACAAGAACCAAGTCAACCGTCCTGCTTCGGCGGATGGTCAAGGCTCGCAGGGCGGTGGTTCGGGTAACAGCGGTAGCAGTGAAGAGCCTGGCATGGCGTCTAAGGCCTGGAGTGGGGTCAAGAGCTTCTTCGGTTTCGGCAGTGAGAGCAAAGCCCCTCAACAGGGCAATGTCGATCAGTCCGGCCAAGGGGCTGTCGGTCCCACGACCATGGCTCCGGGTTCCCCACTGCAGCATCCGGGTGGTGGCTCTGGCGGTAACATCAACGACGTCCCTGCTCCAACGGGGGATGGTTGGGATGCCACGAAAGGTACCTTGATGGCAGCGGCTAACATGGTAGGGGTTGACCCTAACCTAGCGGCTTCGATTGCTGGTGTAGAATCGGGCTTCAAGCCAAACGCCATTCCGTACAAGAACCCACGCAATCCCGGCGCAGGAGTTCTCTCCTCGGCAGCGTCGTTCTACCAAGTGATTAAAGGCACTTGGAAGTCGCTGATGGGCAAGTACGCAGGCAAGTACGGCATCAACCCCGGCACCACGCAGCATGACCCTCGGGCCAACGCATTGCTGGGGCTGGAGTTCATCAAGGAAAACATCGACGTCATCAAAGGGGTGAAGAGCAACATCACTGACACTGATGTCTACCTCGCTCACTTCCTGGGGCCATACGGAGCCAAGCGCTTCCTGAAAGCTCCACCTGGTGATCCGGCGATCAACCACGTTGGTCCAGAACAAGCTGCAGCCAACCCGTCGATCTTCTACGACAGTAGCGGTAAGCCGAGGACTGTAGCAGCGGTGTTCAACGACTTCGATGCGAAGCTCGCCAAGCACCGTAAACCCGATGCCATGCAAATCGCCAGCACCATGAAAGGCGGTAAACCATTGGCAGCTCCGGGCGAAGGCGCGATCTCCACCGCAGCCGCTGGACCAACAACTCCCGCCGAAGAACAGGCTGGTTTGACCGCAAGTGGACCTGATGTACCGTCCATGGTTAAACCGTCTGGTGGCGGTAGCAGCGTACCTAATACTGTGGCAGAAGCACCAGCCAGCGCAGACACGGCCAACTTGGCTGAGAAAGCGGACGCTCGTCAAACGCAGAACACCACTGCGGGCTTGGCGATGGCGGCACGTACGGCTGAAGTGCAGAGTTCCGGTCAGGCAGCTGCAACCGCTAACACTTACGGTGGAGCAGATGCAAACATGGGCCGTTTGGTCGAGATCAATCAGGGGCAGTTGGATCAATTGCTGACTCTGGTAGAGCTGATCAAGAACGGTGGGTCAGTGATGCCGAATGCGGCTGCCAGTGCTCCGGCACAGCAAGTTGCGCAGACAACACAAAACCCATCGATCAACACTCCTAAGGGTGCGCCCAAAGGAACGGTCTCTGTAGGTCGAGTGTAACTACGAGGGGTGAGTGGGGGTAACCCTGCTCACCCTTTCTTTTATCAGAGGTCAAGACATGGAAAACATTCTGGATGACAGCTGGGTAAAATCAGCGTTCCTGCTGCCCTCCGATCAGATCATGGGTGGTAACCAGGCGGCCATCAATCGCATCTACTCCACGTCGATGCAGAAGGCCACTGATACAACCCTGGGTGGTAACTTCGTCATCAACCCCCTGCCTCAGTTCACCCGTTACTGTGACCTGAAGCACAACATCCTCACTCGCCCTGAAGGCCGTGGTAAGAACACGCTGATCCCTGAGATCAGTCGGTTCAACGGCACCAGCGCTAACTCGACCAACGGCATGGGTCGGGTCTACAGTGAGAAGTTCGACGACAACATGCAGGTGGTGCACTTCCGGTGTGGCTATCCGCAGTTCAACAGTCTGACGTCGTTCTATGCCAACTACTATTCGATCCCTGCAGCCTCCATGGCGCGTTCGGGTCGGGCTCCTGGGTTCTTCTACACCTTGGGCTGGGCCGTAGGCTCGGTGGCTACCATTGGTCTTCTGCCGTTCATCATGGCCGGTAAGGCGATCAAGTTCTTCCTTCGTCGTCCTGCGTCGAAGTACTATTACCTCAAGCCATCGATGCTGCCTTATTGGGGCGCTGTAAGCTCGATGGTGAACGCCATCGCCGCGAACATGGGCATCATCCCTCGCCCGATCTACGAGGGCGCTAAGGCGCTCTATGAGAAGGAGAATGGCATTGACCAGACTGACGTCGATGCGTACCACAAGCTGATCCCGTCGATCTACCGTAAGAACGGTGGTATCGATGTGTTTGCTGTGGCGCAGCGTGGCCAACGACTGGTCCAGCACCGTCGTCGTCTACTGGACAAACAGTTGGACAAAATCACCAACAAGGCCGAAATGCGTGAAGCGTTCAAGAAACGCCTCTACGGTGAGGACATGGGGGATGTGTACGCTATCGTGAGCAAGGTTGACACCAGCTACGAGGCCTACAACAAGATCTGGAGAGACTCGGAGATGATGGGTCAGATCTCCGATGCCGACGCCAAGAAAGAATCTGTGGTCGAGAAGACCGGACGTATGGATGAAGGTCTGTGGGAGCGGACCAAAGCCGCGTTCAAAGCGGAATCGCAGATGGCCTCCGAGTTCATCAGCTTCCGTGTTGACCACACTGGTACCCAAACTGAGTCCTTCAGTAACGGCACCAAAGAACCTTCCATCCAAGGTCAGATCAACGGCATCTCGGCTTCGGCACGTGAGACCCGGTTCAGCATGTTCGACGGTAACATTGACGGGTCGGGGATCGTAGCGGGTGCGCTGGGGGCTGTGAAGGATTTTGCATCTGGTATCGGACAAGGCATCGGTATCCAAGGGTTGGCGCAGTTGGCAGGTTCTGCTTACGTCGACATCCCGAAGGTCTGGGACAGTTCCAGCTGTGACTTCAACAAACTCTCGCTGACCATCCCCCTACGTTCTCCGTACGGTGATCCACTGTCTCGATTGCAGAACCTGATCCTGCCGATGTGTGCTTTGTTTGCCATGTCGGTTCCACTGGCTACTGGTAAGCAGTCGCACACCTCTCCATTCTTGATTGAGTACTTCGCTCAAGGGCGGGCTCACTCTCGGTTGGCGATTGTTGACAGCCTGACCATTACTCGTGGTGTGGGCGATGTGGGTTGGAACAACACCGGGGGCTTCCTCGGTGTGGACATTCAGTTGGGCTTGCTCGACTTGTCTACTGCGGTGAACATGCCATTGAACCCTGCGTTCGAGATCTCTGACCGTATCGTCCAAGCCGCAGGCTACGGCGTTGGTGCAGGCATTTCGTGGTTGGGTGGTGGCACAGCTAACACTGGTGGCGAAAACGGCGTAGCGGTGGCCTCGGCCATGCTGGGCTCTACTTACGACGATGATAACAACTACACAGACTACTTGGCCATCTTGGCAGGTATTCCGTTGGAAGCTGAGATCAACACTCTGCGTAAGTGGGCCATGCGTCTGGCTCGGCAACAGGCAGCGTTCGATGACGCACACTCTCCGGAGCGTGGCGCCATGTGGGCAATGTCTGGTGTGGTGGGTGAAGTGGCTAAAGCTTTCGCTCTGGCAACAGATCGTCAGTGATGCGGCATAAGAGCCCGGGCAGCTGCCCGGGCTCTATGTTTGCTAGGTCAGGTTGGTGACCATCAATGGGAACTGTCGACGAATGACTTCTTCCACTGTCTGTTCTGGTGCGGTCGGTGCTGCAATGGCGTAGATGCTCAATGCAGGGTAGAGCTCGAACAACGACAAGGCATCAGGACTGGCCACCGCCAACAGGCTCATGTCCACAATGGCTTCATCGGGCTGGCGCTGATACATGTACCAGCCGGGACTGATGAGGTTCAGAGTGGCTACCAGATCTGCCGCGTAGGCTTCTCGTGTTACCGTCAGCTCTGGAGGCGTCTTGAACTGCGTCAGGAACGTCTTGATGAAGTCTGGGGTGTTAGCGAGTATCTCGGTGGGGGTCAACTCCTTCATGAGCTCCTTGACGGCTTCTAGGGAGCCTGAGCTGGAGACCATGGGAACGCTGTAGACCAACGCCTGCTTGTAGACAGCGGGGTCGATGTACTGCTTGACGTCACCGATGTAGTTGTACTGCCCATACTCAATGGACTTGGTGAGAGCAGAGCCCCAGACAGCAGACTCGATACCCATGTTGGCGTATTCGGCAAACTGCTCTTGTCCAGTCAGGCCCCCGATGAGTGTAGCCAGCTCACCGTAGTTGGACAGGTCAGATGGATCACCGTACTGAAGGCGGTTGAACAGTTGCTCACCCGTACCTTTGACCTTGGCGACCGTCTCAGGGTTCATGTCGATGAATTCGGCAGCCTTATCAAAGATGCCGTTACCCGCCGTCTTGAGGATGCCCATGGTGCTGGTGCCAAACATCCCGAGACCTTGCTCGAGCATCTGCTTACCAGTAGCACCGGACATCTTGGCAGTCACGAGGTTCTGAATCCCCGCGCCAATCCCTCGAGCCCCACCTGCTGCATCATAGATCTTCGACGCACCTTGCTTGGCTGCATCGTAGACCTTGTTAATCGGTCGCGAGTCGGTGATGTCGTAGGAATCAGCCGCCGCGAGCTTCTCGGTTTTGTCCGTCTTGAAGAACGGAACGGAGATCAAAGACATATCAGCCTCGGACAAAGAAAAAAGAAAGAGGGAGTCATGAGGACCCGAAGGTCCTCATGCGGTCACATCACTCAGCGGCCTTGACTTCCTTGGGGTTGTCGAGGTGGTACCTGATCGACTCAACCAATTCATCACGGATCACATTGAGCGAACCAGTGTTCTTGAGCGTACTGCGCAGAAGAATCCAGAAGTCCAACTGCCACTGGTGACGATCCAGTTGCATGATCTTCTTGCCACCGCCGTACGAGTAGTAGTGCGCCAGCGGGAGTTCGTTATCCAGGAGCTGAGCCTGAAGCTGAGGACTGCGCTCGAGTTTCTCCAGCATGCCCAACTTGAACATCTTGTTGAACAGCGGGTAGTGGCCGCTAGGCATCTGCTTGCCGAGGTCACGGGCAGCTACGCCTTTGATGATGCGGAACTGGTCATCTTTGAAGCCAGTCTTCATGTAGAACCACAGACCTTCCAGTGTGCGGAAGTGGCCGAAGTACGGGTGATCGATGTTACATTCTGAGAGGTTGCTCAGGCCTCGACCCAAAGTGGTCACGCCGCGGGAGTAGACGTTTACGTGAGTAACGCCATCGTCTTCTGGCTTGAAGGGGAGGTTGCTCTGAGGTTTTACTTGGGTGTCAGTAGACATGGTTTATTCCTGCTATAACTGGGTAGACGATCCGAGGACTCTAGTCTTTGCTAGGAGTCTGTTTCGTGCCGCTGGCTGTGGTGAAGACCTTGGCCAGTCGGTCACGTTGTTCGGGGCTGCGATTGGGATACACCGGACTTGGAATCTGATGGATCATTTGATCAACAGCTTCGTCAGTGATGTCGGTATCAGTCCCTTCGTCGTAAGCGACGTTGTCGTGTTCCGGGCTTAGTCCTTTTCCTGTCACGACCGCATTGAGCGAATCGATCTGTGAATAGGGGTTGTTGATCATCCCGGTGGAGACTGTTACCTCTTTGCCATCGCGCATTACCATGGTAATGGACATAGAATACTTGAGAGGGCCCAAGATCTGGATGGCTTTTTGAAAGGTTTTGAACGTGATGTACTTCTTCGCAATAGCTCGGTTGAAGTTATTGCGCTCTTGGCCGATGTCCTTGGCGTTCTTCGGGACACGGGACAGAGGGCTCTGGAGGAACGTGGTGAGCCGCCGGTTCCAGGCTTGCGTCTCGACTCGCATCTCCTTCAGAACACGACGAAACAGATTAGTGAGGGGGTTACCCGCCTCCTTAATCAGCTTATCGCCATCGTTCATCATGCGAACTTGTTCTTTACTCATGATGGGTTTCCTTGGTGGTTATCTCAGACACTCCCGGCTGGCTTTCAGCAAGGCGAGGAGGTCTTCGACTACGAAGTTGCATTTACGTTGGTAGTAGTCACGGTCTGCAGTGTCCATTTTCATGAACGCATCCAGTAACTTCACGATGTACAGCTTATGATGGATCACCCAATCAAATGGATGGACCAGAGCATTAGCCTCTGAGATGAATGATTCGAGGGTGCCTAACTCGTAATGAAGTTCCCGTGTAGCCCAACGCCCCGAAAGCGAATCGCCTTTGGTCATGGTCACGGATGCATCGATCAAGTAGTCGGACAAGTCCTCTAGGTTGACTGTCGCCGTCTGTAGCAGCACGGATCTGGTCTTGGGTAAGTTGAACTCTCGTTTGGCTATTTCATGGATGTCTTCCAGTTGGTTGAGGAGGGATTCGTAAATGGTTTCGCCTTCAAGAGGCTCTGGTTCTGTACGCCGACACCACGCGATAAAACGTTTGAGCATGAAGTGGGCCCTTGTTCGCGCCACTGATCCTATGAACCTGCATCTTTTCTTACGGAGTGGAGCTATGAACTCTATCAATCCGCTTGAGGGGGACTTCCTCTCAAAGGACGATCTTGACCCGGTGAAAGACGGGGAATACTTGGGGCCTGATCGTACCCCGATCCATATCAATCAGTCGGTAGACCCGAGTGACGTGATCAAGACTACCCAAGGCATCCGCTTGAGGATTCTCAAGAGCCGGTTTGCCAAGGGTATTCCTGAGGACGACAAAGAGCTGAGCCTGAACATGCAACTACTGCGTGACTTGGACTCGGCTGCACTCACCACGCGGAAGATCGACGTGGAAGAACGCTCCATCAGCGAATCGGAACGTCTGGCCAACGCCAACAACGAACTGCTGCGCATGCTGGGCGGCAAGAACCCGTTCATGGTCGATGTGGGCACCATGCCTGCGATCTCCAAGCGGGAAGTACCAAACCTGCCAGAACCGCAGCTTGTTCCGGACATCACCACCCAAGGCACACAGCCGGTCGAGTACGACGACTTTGTTCAGTCGGTCGAAGCTTCCGAGCGTGCCATGCGTGAAGATCGTGAGGACGAGAACTGAGGGTCATCTTCCTCTTCTTCTGGCAGCATGTAACTCCTCGGTACCACGAAGCAGAAGTCAGACACGGGTACGTGCTCAATGTGGACGAAGTCCTCCATGATGAGCTCGAGCAACCCGTGTTTGTCAACACCCGCAAACAACGCAGCATCACTCTCTTCAGCGCCCTCAAGCTCCTTAACTGTGAGCTTGGGGGTTATGACCGACAGTTCGTTAACTGGCACACCCAGGAGTTCTTCCTGATGCTGCTCCAGCCACGGCATGACGTTGTACGTGACCCAGCCATTGTAGTGACTCTTCATGAAGGTCGGAGTCATTGTCTCTGGCGGGGTGTGGCACATGTTGATCGTGACATAAGCGGGCAGCAAGACCCTCAGGCAGTTTTGGAATGTCTCTGCCAAAGGACCCGGGAGAACGTACGGCCACGTGTTGAGATCCACGTTGATGGAGCTGATGTCAACACCACGGAAGAATCGCTCCTTCAAGGTGTCGATGTAGCTGATCACAACGGGCACCATGCCAGTCATGATGCTACGCCTGAGGACATTCAAGTCACGCCGAGCATAACGCTCTTGGAACGCAGCGTTGGTGATCAGTCCACCGGTGAGGGTTTCCCAATCATCCATCGTGCGTTGGCGGTACTTCTGAAGCGGGAGGATCGTGGGTATATCGTCCCGCATCGTAAGCAGAGTCCCCATGCGAGTGTCCATCATCCCATCGAAGTCGAACATGAGATTGAAAGCAGAAGACGTTTGCATGGTTATTGTCTCAAGGATAATGTATTGCTGAAAGCAGGTCTACTGGAGATCTAGCATCGAGAGCAAGATCAAGAACACAGCCCAATGGTTACCCTTGAGGAACTCTGTCACCTGATCGTGAGTCGCAGCATATTGACGGATGTCACCCGGCACCAACTTGCAACGCGCTAGCCACGACAGGTTGCTGGCCAGATGCTCAATGAACGCATCGTAGTTCGCAGTCGCTGTCGGAGTGTTGAGCCAGATGTACGACGCCCCTGTCACGTAGAAGTCGAACACTGTTTCTTTCAGTTCGCCTTCCAGTTCCACGTTCTCAACGTAACGCTGCCACAGGTCTGCAGCATGGACCTCATCGTGCATGGCGTACCAACGAACACGGCGCATCTGCGGTAGATCGTTTTCCATGACGTGCTCTTTCAGCCCGACGACAGTGTTGGTCTTGTCGTTGAACTGTATATCTACCCACTTGCGCAATGCCCGGTTCAAACCATCCAAGACATTCAGATCTGTAACAGCGTTGGTTGACATCTAATTAAACCTCATCAATGTCGGTATCGATCATCATACCCCGTAGGAAGATACTGACGGTCGAAGTCGATTTGGTAACACCACCGCCTTCTGTAACATCGACGATGCTGGCTTCCCCGTTCTCGATCAACTGACGATCGAACTCTACTTGTGCGGCACGATCGCCGCCGCGCACCTTGATCTCTTCGATCAGAGTATGCTCCAGCCCTTGAGCGAGCTGCGCCTGTAGTTCAGGGAACGAAATCTTGGAGCCTTTCGACTTACCGGTTACTTGGCCAGACATCTCATCGACGTGGCGGGAGTTCTCCGGGATCGAAGACTTCTTGGTGAGCATCTGTGCCTGACGCCGTACGGTCATGTCAAGAACAAGATACTTTTGCGGGGTGAGGAACACCCGACCTGTTTGTGGGTCAGTGAGCCAGAGCTGCTCAAAGAACTCAAAGCCAATCAGATCCGCCACCTTGAGTAGGTTGGGCATCGTAATGCGCGGATCTTTCAGGTTAGGGGAGTAGAACGGCAGGATCTCCTGCGTCGCAATCCCTTCTTCAGTCGTTGGTTTCGCCAGGGCACGTACATACTCGTCGAACTCATCATCCGACATCGCGTCCAGGCGTTTCTTGGTCAGGTCGCTATTGTAGGTGTCACCCGGAATAATCTCCGCAATCGACCCTACGATAAACGCGGTGACTTCTTGACGACTGGCCATCTAACTTTCCTCAGTGAATGGTGGGCAGATCGTGCGAGACGATCGTTGGCAACACCAGTTGTTCAAAATGACGCAGCCAATCACGGGGAGCGACTTCATCTACCAAGCAGGTGCGGGCAGAGATGGTCGAGGATTGGAGACGAGTCAGCTGATCACGCCAGTAGCGGTTCAGTTCACGGATCTCACCACGTTCGTCTTGCGCACGGACACTGAAGTCACGAGCGAAACGGGTGGCTGCATTAGGGTTACGGTCCGCCAGCATGTCAACGACGGCGGACACAATCGAGTTGCTCATGAGAGTGCCTCCAGGGATTGTGGGATAAAGGCCGGCGGCTTGCGCACACCGGCCTCAGATCATTAGGAAACTTTCGCTTCCTGACGGGCAGCGATCTTTTTCAGGAGATCGGCACCAGTTACGGGTTTCGGAAGGTCAGGCTGTTCCGAAGGTTTGCCAGCAGCAGCTTCTACAGCCTTGGTAGCGATGCCCTTAGCTTTAACGGCAGCGTCGTACCAGTACGGACGGTAAGTGCCCGCACGCATGTTGAGAAGGTCCATGGTCGACAGGAACGGCAGGTCGGCGTAGGTACCTTTCTCTTCCAACGGCAGCCAGAAGCCACGGCTGTCCAACAGCAGGTCCCAATCGTAGCCGGCTGCTACGATGTCGTCGTACAGCTCCTTCGGAGTGCACAGCAGACCTTCTTCCAGATCGTGCCACAGGTTGCGCATCATGCACATCTCAGCAGTGATGTTCATGGCACGGGCCAGGCGCGAATCAGTTTCCAGCAGGGTACGCACCGACTTACGGGTCAGGTTCTGCACTGGGTACAGGTCCAGACGGAAGTTCGGTTTGCCTTTCGCCTTGTTGCCGTCCTTGTCCGAGATACCGAAGTACTCGAAGCCTTTGCAGTAGCTGAACTCAGTCAGTTCTGGCTTGAGGCCTTCGGACTGAGACACTACCACTTCGAACGGAATGCCGGATGGACCGGACTTGCCACGCAGGTTCACCAACGTGATGCAGATCAGATCGGTGTCACCTTTCAGATCGTCTTCGTCGTCGCGTGGGTATTCAGGCTGCTTGTCACCATCGAGCAATGGCTGCAGCGATACGCAGTACCAGCAGTTCGCCGTGAGGAAGGAGAAGTTCTCTGGGACCTTCTTCATCTTCAAGTCGCCCTTGAGGAACTTCAGGCGTTTGACGTTCGGCTTGTACATGTCGAGCTGGTATTCCTGACCGACGTGTGCCGTCATAGTCAGCAGAAGACCGGAACCGCTGGTGACCGACGTTACTTGGTCGATCAACTGGCTCTTCGCGCCAGCGGCCTTCATGGCCACCATGTTCAGCTCTTTGTTACCGATGTCGCCCTTGTCGTACATGTTCATGACGCCTTCGGTCTGCAGACCGGACAGGGAGTCAAGGAACGACAGCGTAGGGCTTGGGATCTTGATCATCTCGCCACTCGACTCATCGACGAATGGGGTGGTGATCAGGATCGACTTGTCTTTGCGACGGCTTTCACCGTACTCGCGCATTACGTTCCACCATTCGTTACCGTTATAGACGGTAGCGTCGGTGAACAGAAGACGGCCACTCTCGACCAGATCGATACCGAACAGTTCAGGGAACTGACGGAACACGTTCATGATACGGCCCGGCGACAGCGTATTCTCTGAGTCATGCGCCATCATAATGGCCAGTGAGACCCGGTTCATCACGGAACCTTGCTGGAACAGCGAGATCACTGTTTTGAACATGTTGGGCAGGCCGGCTACGCCAGTGAAGTGGTTCAGACCACCGCACAGGATCGACTCGCCGTACTTGCCCTTGTAGTACTTACCGGTCTGGATGTCGAAGAGCGCGCCGATGTTCCACATGGGACGAATCGACGGAGCCTTCTTGAACATGGCAAAAGGGTTGCTGGACATTGACTCATTTCCATCTGAAAGGTTTCGGTTGTGCTCAAACGATATGAAAAACTACTTTCTTTTAACACGGAGCCACGTGGATGAAACCCGACTACCAGAATGCCCTTGACAATGTTTCCATGGAAGACCTGCAGAACCTTGCTCGTGTCATCTCCATGGAGCATGCAAACGTCCCTACCTTCACCGTTGATTCGAAGCAACGCTTCGGTCAGTTCTTCAAGCGTGCCGGTAGCTTCTTCAATGCGATGAAGCTTCCATTCTTGGCAGGCGTGAAACTGTTCTCTGCCGACATGGACTCCTTCGTGGGCAAAGTCGGTTTCGTGGATGCCGGTAACAAGAACGTCATCGTTCCTGAAGGCTTCGTTGGCCTGTGGCTGCCTTACTCGGCACTGCTCAATGAAGCCATGGGTCGTGCGGTCAAAACCGAATACATGATCCGTTGCTTCAACGAGACCCTGGGTCAGCTGACCAACGATCCAGTGCTGCTGGAATCGGCATCGGGTATCGGCTACACCGGTCCTACCGATCTGGGCCTGACTGCTACCATGCAGGACATCGGTAAGAACTACTTCGACGGTAACAGCAACAACATCACCCGTACCCTCGGTGCGTGTGTTGAACGTGGTGCTGACATCCGCTCCGTGCACAACAACATCAACGACGCCATCGCTAAAGACAAGGCCCATCCGGCAGCGAAGTCTCTGGCAGCAGTGCAGCGCTCCATGGAGCTGTCTGAGAAGCTCATGCCGTACATCGAGGGCAACGCTCGTATCTCGAAAGGCGCAGTGCAAGAGCTGATCGACATCACCCTGCAGATCGCCAAGGAAATGGAATCCTACGGCGTCCTGTTGTTCCGTATCCGTCAGTTCTCCGAAGCACTGAAAGACAGCGTCAAAGAACTGAAAAAATAACACCGCGCATAAAGGTCGATGAGAGGGCACGAGTCCCTCTCATCTATGCTGCGTCATGCCAATCTTTCGTGATGCTGCGATTGACGAAGAACACGTTCCACGTCGCGTAGCATTGTCTCCCTGTCAAGGTACCGGAGCCATTTAGGCGTGGTGCCGTAAACCAGTTCGACTGCCCGTTTGTAGTCACCTTCCTCACAGCACTGCACCACCTGGTCGATCATGGGGCCTTTCCACAGCCTTTTTGCAGTCATGGCGGCGAAAGACAACGACCCCGGATCGTTGACCAGGTAGAACATCTTGTTGAGCTCTGCGAGTAAGGAGTCATCCGGATCGTAATTCCTGATCAAGCGGAAGTACAGGCTCACAATGAGCACTATTCGCTTGAAGGAGGTCCAAAATCCGTGTGATTGATTTATCGCAACAGATCGGTACATAGCCGAGCCCTTAGTTCACAAGTTTGAAATTGCCGAACGGGTTGGCCCAGATCCCAATGTCGTGCTCTGTCTCGATGATGGTTGCGTAACGGATCACCGAGTCGGATTCACGCCAGGTAAGAGCCACCACTCGCTTAACAGTTTCTGCGAGCGCCGACAGCGCATTCCGACCAATGATGTCTGAACCCACGATGAGTCGGACTTTCGCCTTCTTCACCGAGACTTCATCCATCGCCCTCAGCTCGCGGGCGAAGCCAGTGTTGTAATCCACGTTCACATCAAGGTGTTTCACCGCAGAGGTGATTTCCTTGCGCAACTTGCGCGTGATCACTGCCTTCTTTTCCACGGCTTCATATAGTAGGTCGGTCAAATCGGTACAGATCACCGACTTGTCACCCTCCATGAACTGATCGAGAATCACGGACATGCATTCCAGGTTGTCCACGTTGTAGTAGGACAGCCCAGTAGGCGTGACGTGATGGATGACAGGCATCTTTTTCTCGGTCTGCAAGGACCAATTAGCCTTGTTGCGTCTGAGTACGTCCATACCGAAGCGCAGGATGTCTGCTGTGGTATTCGCGTTCAGAATGTTGCGCAGCGCACCTACGAACAGATGCCCTACTTGTGTGTTGTCCATCTTGACGAAGTGCTCACGCACCTTCTCCAACACTTCGATGTCATCCTTCAGATAGAGGACAGCGTTGCTGGAATCGGATTGTGGCTTGGCAATGTCTTCGTCATCCCCATGTTGACCAGTCCAGTAAACGTGGCGACCGTCCTTTGAGACACGGCGCTCCATTGCATCAGAACTGAAATACCACTTAGGCTGGTCAAACATCCGGTTGTAGGTGCTGTTAGATTTCCAGTACCCTTCCGGCTCTTGCTCCAACTTGTACGACAGGTTGTAGCCATTCATGCCGAGGCTGTTGCCTTTACCGGCCCATTGGTCTGCCATCTCGTTTCCGGTATGGCCGTTGTGTCCCTTGATCCAAGCCAGGGTCACTTTGTTTTCTTTGTCGCGCAGTTGACCGAGCAGGGAATCCACGGCAAGCCAGTCAGCCTTGTTGGCCACTTCTTCGCCGTCCTGTTTCCGCCAGCCTGCTTGCTTCCAACGATTCAAGTATTGGTTGACGCCCTTTACCACGTATTGGGAGTCAGAATAGATGATCGTTTCACTCAGCCCTTTCTCGAGGGCGTAAGTCAGTGCCTCCTTAGCTGCCAGTAATTCAGTGTGGTTGTTGCTGCCTGCTTGAGGCACCCCACCGAAGCTGTCGATATAGTTGAGGATATTGACGGCCTTTTGCTCATCCTTCGTGTCGGAGTAGCCGTTGGCCGTTGGTGTCGATCCAGGCACACCACTTCCACGGGTCTTATCCGGCAACGAGTCCGCTGTGTACACGTAACCGTGTAAACCCCACCCCCCAGCGCGTTCATTGCTATAAAACCCACCGTCGGCGTACAGAACAGCATTGTACCCGCCGGATGCTGGGCTTTCCTTAACATCCGTCATTACTGCACCCTTGTTTTGATTATTCCGCACCGTCGCCAGTGCTCATGTGATACACCGGATTATTTCTGAAAAACACTACTTGGTTTCCTGGCGCATTTTAGGTTGTGCCGGGAGATGTCTTCACGCAAGTATTGCTCTTCATGATCGAGATAGACTTTGAGCTTCTCGGTGTGGGCTAGAAGCACATCGTTGATCTCTTCCGGAGATAGTTGGGCAACGTTAACCTTGGGAAACACTGGTCGCACGTGCTGCAGGTAGATGGTGCGTTTGAACTCACCGCAGTCTGGGGTCGCCTCGTCTTCGGCCAGCTCAAACGAGAAGATCATAGTGCGATTGTCTGTCGTCTGGATAACCGTGCATGATCCTAAGAACACCGCTATCCAGAGCAGATGGAAAATCTTGCTTCCCTTCACTAAATCAGCAATCATCATTGTGAACCTTATTGGCTAAGCTTCTTCCAACGTTCGACAAGATCGTTGTTAGGCGGTCGAATGACAGTCGGCTTCTCTTCCGGCTGCTTGGGTGGTGGTGTCTTTGGTACTGGTGGACCGGTGGTGGTTGGTTGGGCGGGTGGTTTGGATTTGAGTTCGTAATACCGATCGCGGTACCAGTTCATGCGTTCGGTGAGAAACGGGATTTGTTCGTCGATCTCTTTCTTCATAGCAGACTGAGTACGCTCGTACTCAGCGATGACATCCTCTTGGTCGAGTACGATGAAGTAGACGTGAATGAACATAAGGGTCATGATCACGAAACCAACGGTCGTCACGATTAAAGATAGGTTGTCTCGGACAAACTGCCGGAAGGTACGATCGCGCAACCAAATCTCCCGGATGAAGCGGAAGAGCGCTTTGAGCACCTTAAAGAGCGTTATCATCTTATTCCCTAAAATGGTATGGACGTTCCGAGTTTTCTTTAACGATTGTCATATTGTAAGTGGCAATCAGCACGGAGATAGACATGTATAAACTCAAGGCATTTTGCCAAATCGCCGCGTTGATTGACAACACGGTGGACAAGATCGCACCGATCGGTGAGTTGTCCGATCGGGCCCATACCTACGGGCGCAGTAAAGAGCTGCTGAACTCCGCTGCTGCTCCAGGTTACACGCTGGTGGCCTTCTCCAGCAAACGTGAAGGTGTGGACGAGCAAGTCAACGGCGTTCTGGGTCAAGCTCTGTTGGGCGTGTGCAAATGGGCATACGAAGCATGCTTGGCGGGTAAGTTCAACTCGTCCAGCGAAAGCTTCCGTGTAGCCTTCCTGCAACAGTACAACACCAAGTACTCTGTCTGGACCATCGGTGCCATGGTGCAGGTTACTGTGGGTCGCTGGATGCCTTCGGTCATCGAGATCCGTGACATCGCCGATGACCAACTGCAGTACAAGCTGTGGTTCTCCTCGGACGTGTTCGAGCAACAGTACGACGAGTACCACATCGAAGTGGTCGGTCCGGTTGAAGACCTCGATGCATTCTTCTTGGGTCGTCAGGCAGTCATCCAAGCGCTGGCTGCTGAGACGCATGAACTCAAGATGGAGAAGGTCCAGGCCGTTCGTGAGAAGTACCCTGAGTCCTTCATCAGTGGTCCGATGTTCGAATGGTTCGACCCAGTCGACCCTACCGACAAGACCCGTCGCATTGCCACCTACTGGACCCCAATGGTCTACGGTATCGCCGGTAACAACATCGACGCTATCAAGGAAGCACTGCGGGACTTCATCCTCGGCAACTCCACTCACACCAAGGATCAATGGGCAGCTATCTTCCCAGAGATCTTCACGTCGACCGAGTTCATCTTCGTGCCGATGTGGAACAAGTACTCCATCCCTAACCGGGAACTGGAGTCGGGCCTGTACAGCTCCGTAGCGAACTTCAACTACGGCAAGGCTGAGCTGATCCGTCTGGTGCGTGGTGAAGGTTACACCGACGAGTACATCTCCGGTAACTCCGAGATCTTCGGTGCAAGCCACAAGGCGATCGCTGTAGCCGTAACTGGTAGCCCTCACAACCGTGATGGCGTGATCAGCTTCGTGCAGCGCTACTACGACTACATCAACGTAGATGCCACCAGCCTTGACTTCATGCGGATGAACCCAGAGACCCGTCGCATGGTGTTGGCATTGGCTGAGATGTTGGCCGTAGCGGAATCCATGACCCCTGACTCGGCTCTGCCGGTGAAGTTCAGCCGTCTGATCCGTGATGGCGTGTTGTACGTGGCCTACACCCTGGATCGCTTCCAGCTCATCGTGACGTCGCGGTACTCGGCTATCGATGGCACACTGGAAGGCAACACCTTCGGCGAGCCTTCGCTGGACTGACAGCATAGAGAGCGGGCCTAGGCCCGCTCTCTATGTCGCATCACTTTGGACAACCGAGGGTATCCAAGATTTCGTTCTTCGACTCTTTGAGGTAAGTGCCGGGAGACGTGGCTAGAAGCTTGATGAGCCTGCCTTCACCGAAGTGCTTGGCAAAGTCCTCAACCTTCATCATCCGCATCCCCTGTCCTTCCACATGAGCAATCATGCAGCCGTACTTACGCCACTCGGATACATCCGGCTCAATGGAGCAAGTCCGTCCCGGAGCCCATTGGCGACGGTAGAGGTAAGCGAGGTCACGGGCTGGCCATGTCCACTTACCTTCACCTGAGCCCATGGTGGCTGCTCCAATAAAGAACTGCACCGTGTGTTCGTGAATCTTCATCATCACGTTATCTCCACATGCTCGTTGTACGACCTCTTCAGCGAGACGTGTGAATCGTCAATGACCACGATCTGGCTGTTAGGGTAGCTGTTCTGACTCTCGAAGGAGTGACTGATGAAGAACACCTGCGAGTAGGTGTCATCGTCAATCAGTTCCTTGATGGCCAGAGTGAGGTTCAAGCGGTGGACTTCATCGAACGTCCGACCCAGCTCATCGAGGTACAGCGGGAAGTGCTGCAGCTCAAGGAACTTGTACACCACCAAGATGAACGCTTGGTTCACAATGTCCACCTGACTGTCCGATCCGTACTTGATGTCCGGGATGGTGTTGTCAGAGGAGTGCACGTAGATAGGGAACTTGTAGTCCAGCTCACCGCCTTCAAGGTTACAGGTGTCCAACGCGAGGTTGTAACCCCATACCTTAGCAATGACGTCGTTGATCGCAGTGATGAAGGTATTGATGAAGACCAAGATCTGTTCAGCGATGATGCCGTCTTTAGGGGACAGTAACTTCTCCAACTGGATCAGGGCTTCTTCTTCCGCACGGGCTTCGTCCAACGACCGGTTCAGGTCATTGATGATGCCCATCTGGACTTCAGCTTCCGCCAACGATTGCTCCAGCATACCCAACTGCACTTGGTGACGCTTGACCTGAGCCTCCACTTCTTCCACGGCCACGAAACGGCACATGCTGTCTTGGAGGTCATTGAGGCGAGCCATGCCCATCTCAATGGTCTTGCTGATCTCACGTGATTCGACCATGCGGTTGTGGAACAGCTCCACTTCCTTCAAGGTCTGACGTGCATCAATCAGGTGAGACTTCAGGTCCACGACCCGATCGCCCAACGAGTTAGCCACTTCACGCAGGTGACCAGACTTGTCCATCTTCATCAACGCCATTTCACGCTCACGCAGCGGCAGCAACTCCCGGTCAAGGTCAGCGATGCGCATGTTCGTGGTGACGTCTTGCATGAACAGGGTGCAAGTCGAGAGCAGAGCACGCCCTAGACTGAAGCCACCGTTCATGTTGATGATGGTCCACAGCTCATCGAGGTCCGGATTGCGATCCCTGATCTGCTGGAGGTTGTGAAGGGTCTCACCAATGTTGTTCGCTTCTTGCAACCACGAGCCAATCGTGTCGATCTTCTCTTGCATCGAGCGACGGAAGTTGTAACCCTTGTCCAACGAGGCTTTGATCTCGTCTTCTTCACTGCCGTTGATCCCTTCCTTGAAGGAATGGTTGCAGTTAGGGCACTGAGTGGACTTGCAATTGCGGATGTGCTCGAGGCGATACTCCAATTCCCCGATCCGAGACTGACCTTTCATCATGTTGTTCTGATGATCAGCCAATTCACGCTGCTTGGTCACGTACAACTGACGGTCAAGGTACGAATCGTCCTTCACATTGACTTCATGCAGCAGTCCCATCACTTCATTGATGGTCGCAAAGCAGTAGTCGTGCGTTGGAAGACGATGAGACTCGACACCGAGACGGAATTTAGCGATCAACTCCTGACGACGGTCACATAAGTCAGTGATCATGTCCGACAATTCCTTCGGATTGATCTCTTCCAGCTCTGTCATGTCATGAAGTTGCTTGTCGATCTCGTGATGACGCTCTGAGACCTCCTGTAGAGCCGCCTCAAGCATTTGCACACGCGACTTGAGGCTATCCTTGAGTTGGACGACAGCCTCGTTGTCGGTGTCTTTGACGATCCCTGGAGCGGAACCCTTCAAATACCGAGTACGCTGCAACAAACCATCAATGTCAGCCAACAGTTCGTGGTACTGGCGCTCGTAATAAGAGAAGGTTGGAGCCAACCCGTCTCGTTTGGAGTGTTGGTGCAGGGTCATCAGCTTGTTGTAGACCAGCTCCGACTGCTTACGCAACGTGTTGAACGTCGCATCGTCAATCTTCTTGGCTGTCTCACCTACCAAACGACCGGAGAGGTGCTTGATGACTGCGTTGGTGTCACGGACAGCACGTTTGATCCGACCATGCAGCTTGATGACGTAGTCGAAGTCAGCAGAGGAGAGCAGAGTGATCCACTCACGACGCTGAATGTTGTTCATGTCGGTGAACTTGAGCTGACCTGTGAGCACGTTGTGCAGATCAGAGGTCATGCCGAAGTGTTCACGGACCAGTTCACGCTGGACTGCCCCAGTGTGGCCTTCGTTCAGCTCTTCGTCATCCACAATGAAGCTGTGGGACATGGCCTTGCCTGAGTACTCACTACGGAGTTCATAGACACGACCCTCTTTGAGTACCTTGACGAACTTGTAGCCACCTTTCTCAAAGTCATCCTTCTCACCCGGCAGGACACTGAACCCTACCTTGAGCAGACTCGACTTACCCGACCCGTTGGTGCCCAGTACGATCTGGGTCTTGAGGGTTGGGGTGATCCGAAGGGTATCAATCCCTTTCAGATAAAAACGCTTGCAGCGGTGTAAGACCATTTCGGAAATAAACATTAGCTAGGTCCTTGCCCCTAATTCTGTAGGATAGGTCGTGGTGTTTCATTTTAACAAGAGGTGTCTATGGCAGATAACAACGCCAGTATGTTCCGTTTGGTGGCTGTCGGCACTGCTGCTGAAAACCTTGCACTGAACTCTAACGAGCTAATGGTTTCACCCCATGAGAAGTTAGGTTTCATGGACGGTGAAATAGTGGACAAGGTCGACGCTATGGAGTACGACCATCAGAACAGTGACGGCAAGCAAGCTACGGGTGTTGCGTTCGTGTCCAACAACCACCCGGCTAAGTGGCTGCCGACCAGCAACCGTAAGACACCTCCGAACATTCGACGAGGTGAGCGAGTCAAGATCTACCAGTTCGGCTCCAACGAGCAGTACTACTGGCGAGCCTTTGGTCTAGACGATCACCTGCGTCGTTTGGAGACCGTGGTCTTCGGTATCAACGCCAACCCAGCCGAAGGGCAAGATGGGGCTGATCCAGAGAACATGTACTTCATTGAGTTCTCGGCTCACAAGAAGATGATCACCATGAGCACCAGTAAGAAGAACGGGGAGTTCTGTACGTACGACCTGCAATTCGACATGGCATCTGGCAAGATCATTCTTCAAGACGATCAGGGTAACCATGCGCTGTTCGATACGGCCAACACGCACATCCTGTTCAAGAACATGCTGGGCACTTTCCTTGAGGTGAACAAGCAGGACCTCAATGGTTACGCTCCACGCAACATCGGCTTCACGGCTGATGCCAATGTGGACGTCAAGGGCAAGAAGATCACCCTCAATGGTGGAGGCAGTGTGTTCACCTTGCAGGCAGGTGGTACGACTCTCAAAACCCCACGCTTCGACGGAGGTAGCTAATGGGTAGTCCAGTCTCGTTGGTCGGTGTCGACTCAGCAGGTGGCAAGATCATAGGTCCGGGTAAAGCTAACTGGACGTGGAATGGTAAACCGATGTCGGTAGTGGGCGATGCCGTAGAGCCACATGCTCCTGGCCCTCACATGGCAGCCACGATCAAGACCGGCAGTCCATGGATGAAGATCGACGGTATCCCCGTTACTCGCGCATCCAGTCCGGCTACCTGTGATCACGTTGCTACCGGCTCTGCACAGATGTTCATCCCGTAATGCGGCATAGAGGAGGAGGGATGTCCCTCCTCCTCGTATGTTGTCACACCGTCTCTGGTACGATCTCGACTGTGCTGGTGCTCCATTGGACCAGCGAGCCTTGGGCGAAGGTCTGAGGCTCCGAGGAGACCCGTTTCTCATCTACCTTGGGTTGCAGACTGTAATCGCGAGTATTGATGAACCGGTGCTGTTGCAGGTTGTTGTCAATGCGCAGTACCCAGACACCGTTCTCTTCTTCACTGAGGTACGATGGCAGCAAGCCCAGTTCCGTACGCAGTGGCCACAGAGGACGTTCATCTAGATAGAAGCGACCAGGCAAGTGAGTGCGACCGGTGTGGATGATGTTGGTCACCAGATGGTCAACTTCAATGCCGACAATGAACGACTGACTTTGCGTCAACAGCTCGAGCATGCATTCATTACCGAAGAACCCTTGCAGGTCGTAGTCCAGTGCACTGTTGGCCGTGGCTTCATGGAAGCGTTCCATGTTGGTCTGGTCCATCATGTAGCGAGAGACCATGTACCGTTCAAGGAATGGGATGCGACGCATCTCGACTTTCATGGAGTTGCTGCCAATCACCTTGAGGTCATTGGACGACAGGTGCAGGTAACCACCGATGACAATGCCCATCACCTTGTTGGTGGTGTCGAACGGAACCTTGACGTAGAAGTTGTTGGACAACAGCTTCGTCGGGTCTGGCTGGTAGATCATCTCAGGAGTGATCGAGGCAGTGTACACACGCCCCAAGTTCTTGAAGCTGATCAGACCAGTCATGGCGTTCTGGGATTTGCGGAAGGTAGTCCCACCATCCTTGATGTAGCAACCGTCCTTGTCAGCATCCATGCGGTGCACCAGACCGTTCACGGTAGCCAAGCAATGACGCTGCACATCCACGTAGTCGGTGTCTTCACGGCGCATCCAGATGTCGGTCTTGTCCGAGTCCAGTGCATCGTTGAATGGCGAACCGATAGGTACGGCCAGATCCAGCTTGTAACCGGCCTGCCACGCATCACGAGCCAGAGCAGTATAAGTAGTAGGCTTCGGCACACCAGCGAAGGTTGGCAGAGTCAGATCAGCGTTAGTGCCCAACCATTGGGTCACGGTCACGGTATCTAGAACTGCTGCCAAACGGTCCGTCACGTCTGTCAATTTAAGCGTGTGTTTTACGCTCAGGGCATGGTGAGAGAGGATCAGGTAGACTTCGGCATAAATGCGCAACAGTGACTTTACCGGAACATTACTGACGTTCAGTTCTTCGAATTTCACGTCAGGCTTTCGGTGTTTGACCAAAGCGCCTTGGTATTCGTACATTTATCGAGTCTCCCACGATAATGGTATGTCAGTTGTCTGATATTCAATATTAGACAAGCTTTGTTTTTAAGTAATGACTCAAGAATTCATGGCCCCTTTTCCAAGCGGCATCTGAACCGATGGAGATCCCAACGGAGAGCTTAAATGAGTACTGTCCTTCCACAATACCCTTTCGATCCGACGGGTGTCGCGGCAACAAACAAAGTGACCGAAACCCAATCGATCCGTTCGAGAGGCACGTTCGATCACTATTACATCATTCCGCGTAGCGGTCCGTTTTATGCTGACAGCGTGAAACTGCGACTGTATCCGCAGGGTGCCAACGTCAACAACCCAGCCTTGGGTACTCCCCTCGTTGAGGGCGAGCACTACAACTTCGGCTATCACTTCGCCTACGCATCTCATACCATTGGGTTGCCGGTATACGGCGCTATCACGTTCTACGATCGCACCATGGAAGGTCAGCTCCGCATGGAGTACCAGACCATCGGTGACGATTGGGTACTGGACGATCAGAAGTTCAATGAACTGCTGCTTAACGTGGCATTCAACCCGCGTATCGCAAACTGGGAACAGGTGGTTGAACTACCTCGTGAATTCCCAGTGGTCAACCACGACTTTAACATTGACGACTTTGTCGGCATGTCGGAAGTGGTCGATGAGTTGGGTGACATTGAGCAGGCGATCCTTCAGAAGAACGCTGGCGGTCTGGCCGATCACGTCGCGGACAAGTCGAACCCGCACGCTACCACCAAAGAGCAAGTCGGTCTGGGGTTGGTTGACAACTTCCCAACGGCTACTGTTGGTGAAGCTAACGCCGGGGTAGCGAACAACCGTTTCATGACTCCGCTGCGTACCAAGCAGTTGATCGACACAGTCGCTACAGCTGCGCTCAACCTGCACTTGGCGGACCTCAACAACCCGCACCAGACTACCAAGGCTCAAGTAGGCTTGGGTTCGGTGCAGAACTATGCTACGGCCACTCAGGCTGAAGCAGAGGCAGGTTCTTCGGCTGCTCGTTACATGACTCCATTGCGGACTCGTGAAGCGATCGAGGCGATTGTCGGGGTTGACCTCGATAACCACCTTGCGAACCAGAGCAACCCACACGCCGTAACTAAGGCTCAAGTGGGTCTGGGTAACGTAGTCAACATCGGCCTCGCTACCAACGCGGCAGCGCTCTCCGGTGTGGACGACTCGGGTGTGATCACCCCTCGACTGTTGTCGTACGTGCTGGCTCAGACTGTTGGTTCGGGTGTAACGGACCACGTTCAGAACTTCAACAACCCACACGGTACCACGAAAGCGCAAGTGGGTCTCGGCAACGTCGGTAACTACGCGGTGGCTACTCAGGCTGAGTCTGCTGCAGCGACCGCCAACGATCGTTACATGACACCTCTGGCTGTTCGGTACGCGATCAACGCCTTGGTGGGTGACAGCTCTAACGCTCACGTCACCGACTATACCAACCCTCACCATGTAACAGCGGCGCAGGTTGGTACGTACACCGAGCAAGAGATCGATGCCTTGTTGGCAGGTCGTCTGGATGTCAACGGCACGGCGATCAACGCCAGTCGTGTCTATAACCTGACCCAGCCTCAGTTGCAAGCATGGATCGCTACGATCGATGCCGGTAATGCGCTCAAGTTCGCTGGTAAGACTTACCCGGAAGCCAAGGCAGACATCCTCACTGGCAAAGCTGCAGACACGGCCAAGTTCGATGGCAAGACGTACACCGAAGTGAAGGCCGACATGGCCAGCACTGTATCAGGTGCATCGATCCAGACCGAAGTGCCTGCTATGCCGTTGCTGGATAACGCAGGTGGTGTCGAAGTTCAACCACCGACCCACTGGATCAAGTTGGGTACGCTGCAGAGTACGGCCAGCGAGCAGTCTGCTGACTGTACTCTGCTGATCACTGGCGGCCGTGACGACGAAGCCTTGGGTGACTTCCATCACCACACCATCCTGGTGGAAATCGGGGCGGTGTACGACAACGTCAACGGTACTGGTCCATTCCTGATGATCCCGAAAGGGATGCAGGTGACTCACCTGACCAAGGGCGACAAGCCTATTGAGATCGGTGTGGTGTCTACTGGTACCGATACCGCGGCACGTCTGGAAATCTGGCTGAAGTCCACCGGCACTCGTAACAAGCTGGTGGTCACTGAGCTGACGTACAAGAAGTTCACCGCAGCTGCATTCACAGACTACACTGCGATTGCTCAGCTCGTACAGGCTCAGCCTGCAGGCATGATCTACCCGCCGGTCACCACTGACTTCGGTACCGACATTGCTGCCTTGAAGGTATTCAATGCTCGGGTCGATAACCCGCACGCTGTGACCAAAACACAAGTGGGCTTGGGCAGTGTTCTCAACTACGGCGTTGCTACTAACGCCCAGACGATCACCGGCACGGCAACCAACCTGTACACAACCCCTGCTGGCGTTACTGCCAAGGTAGATGACTCCATTGGCAAGCTGTGCGATGAACTGATTACGGTCATCGACGCGTCCATGGCGCTCTTCGCCTGATCCTCAGACACACCACGCTAATCCCGTGGTGTGTCGTTTATTGAACTTTTCGGATGATGGAGTTTCTCCATGAGTGTACCACCGATTATCCAGTACCCTCTTGACCTAGACGGTACATCGCCGACGAACTTGATTGTCGGTGAGCGACGGGACATTACCACGAACAGTGCTCGTGTGTTCGTTCCCAAGGCAGGACCTTTCTACACCAACTCTTTCACCATCATCAACATCGAGACTGGCTTGCCGTTGAAGCCGGTGGACGATTACGTATTGGCTCAGCCGTTCTCTCAGGCTGCCTTGCGTAGTGGTAAAGACGTGCAGTGTGCTGTGGTCCTCAAGACCGATACACCGATCAGCGTCGATATGAGCTATCAGGTCGTCGGGGGCGAATACTCCTGGAACCTGTCGGCACTGGCTGACTTGATCGAGCAACTGGATCTCGATGAGCGTCCCATCAAATGGGGTGACATCATCGGGCGTCCTACGGCTTATCCGCCGGCTCCGCACATCCATGACATCGGCGACAGCTACGGCTGGGAATACGTCGTGTGGCAATTGGAGCGGATCACCAACGCCATCCTGGTGGGTGACGAGGCGTCTCACGATGAGCTGCGTCAACAGATGCAATTCATCCGTGACCAACTGCAGACCAACATCGATGCAGTGGATGACAAGGTCGATGCGCACCTGAACGACTTCAACAACCCACACAACACCACGAAGGCTCAGGTCGGTTTGGGTTCTGTTGAGAACTTGCCTCTGGCGTCGAGTGCTGAAGCTTTGGCCGGTACGGTGAACAACCGTTACATGACCCCGAGTCTGGTAAGCATTCTGGCAAGCCGCCTCTCGCAAGAGCTGGTAGATGCTCACGAAGCCAAGAAGAACAACCCTCACGCCGTTACCAAGGCACAGGTTGGTCTGGGCAACGTGGACAACTTCCTGACTGCCACTCAGGCTCAGGCAGAAGCCGGCACCTTGAACACCGTGTTCATGACTCCGTTGCGTGTGTATCAGGCCATCATGCTTCAAGCTGGTAACCTGATCAACAACCACATCGGCGATAAGAACAACCCACACAACACCACGAAGGCCCAAGTCGGTCTGAGTCTGGTGGACAACTTCCAAACGGCCACCAAGGCTGAAGCGGAAGCGGGTGTTCTGACTGACCGGTTCATGACCCCTGCCCGTACTCGAGAAGCGATCACTGCCATCACTGGCACGCTGCTCAACCAGCACGTCCAGAACTACAGCAACCCACACAACACCACCGCCGCTCAAGTGGGCTTGGGGAACCTCCCTAACGCCATCACCCGTAGTCGCGGATTGAACAGTGACGGTTACCTGCTGACCGCAGGTGCCATGTTCGACCACCTCAGCGCCGGTGATCACGATGGCAGATACGTCCGTTCGAACGCCGCAGGTGTCGACTGCTCGGTCCACTGGAACGGTTCGGGCGTCTATGTCTGGGGCGGTGGTGCGTGGCGTCAAGTATGGCCTGCACTGTGGCAAGACTAACTGACTTATACCGATGAGGTTTACCATGTTGAAGCGACTGACCGATTTCCACTTTCGAGGAATCGATGAAGCTACATTGATGATCGATCAGTTCTTCAGCAGCCCTCATCCGTACGAGCAGCAGTTGGTCAGGTACATCCTGAACGACAAGTCGTACGGGACCTTTGGTCCCATGGATTACTTGGAGCACGGGTTGGATAAACCAATCAAGGCCGAAGGCTACGAGCGGTTGAACCCAACCATGTGGCAAGAGTGCCAACGACTGGCAGGACACTTCAACCATTATGGCTACGTGTCCTGCCACCTCTTCCTGTCTCCCAAGGACTCGAAGAGTTTCACCATGCATACCGACCCTGACGACGTGATCATTCACCTAGTCCAAGGTCGGAAAGTCTTTGACTCACCAGATGGACTGATTGAACTGTCGGCTGGTGAGTCACTATACATCCCTCGCGGTACTCAACATCGCGCCATCAACGTTGACAGCTCCATCATGCTGAGTTTCGGCTTGGAGCAGTTCCTAGAGAAGAAGCTTTAACATGAACAAAACCATTTATGTCAAAACCACCGGTTCCTGCAACTTGGATTGCAAGCATTGCTTTACCAATGGCAAGAACGGTGACAAGACCCAGTTCGATCCTGATGCTACTGCAGGCTGGGTGAAAGAGTTCATGGCCAAGTATCCTGAGGGCACGCATTACCACATGGAGTTCCATGGCGGTGAGCCTTTCCTCGTACCTCTGGAAAAGCTGAAGCGGTATGCCGATAACTTCTTCGACAATCCGCATGTCTCGATGTGTGCAAACAGCAACCTGACTTTCAAGATCACGGATGCTCACCTTGCATTTATCCAAGACTACTTTGGGAGCGTCATCGGGACCAGTTGGGATCACTGGATCAGATGGAGTAACGAGAAACAGTTCAACCTCTGGAAGAGCAACCTCGAGATGCTCGCCAGTAACGGCGTACACATTGCCTTGAAGGTCTCTGTGAGCCGCGAGTTGATCAAGTCCCACCCGGACTGGCTGCTCGATCAGTTGGACAGCTTTGCGGTGCATGACGTGTCTCTGGAACGTCTGACGGTTGACGGTAATGCTGAAGTCAACATGTCGATCTTCCCAGACAACGAGGAGCAGGACAACTGGTACCTCGCGCTCTACCATCGTTACAAAGCGCGTAACCCCAAGTACAAGATCAAGACCCTCGACATCATCGAGGAGAAGCTCAAGACCAACATGGTCAAGGTGGACACCAACTGCCGCAACTGTGAGCAGAATCTGGTGACCATCAACTCGGACGGCTCTTTGTCTGGCTGCCCGAATTCGGCTGCTCGTCTGCACCACGCCAAGATGGAAGATGGGGTCGAAGTATTCCTGAAGTCCGATGGTCGTGTAGAGCAGATCGCCAAAGAACTGACCTGGGCAGATGAATGCCTTGCGTGCGACGTGTCTGACCTGTGTGGGGGTGATTGCCACCGACTGCCTTGGCAGACTGGGCGATGCGGGGGACTGAAGAACACCTTGCGTTACCTCTCAGGTCGCAATCAACAATCCAACCTGATCTTAAAGGTGTGATATGGCTGAAGTAATCACGCGGAACCGGATAGCGTATGAAGCCAACGTGCGAATCCGTGACCGTTGCAACTCTGGTATCTCTTGGGGTACCAATAGCTATCCCGGCGGCTCTAACCCGGGTTGGTTCGCGGGCGACACCAATGGTCGTCCTGAGGCACTAAGTGCTGCCAACTTCGTCGCTGGTGTTCCAAACGCCTCTCAAGCGAAGGCTGTCCTGCGTTGGTTCGCTAACGTCTTCGGCGGAATCCGTCTGACCCGCATCCTGATCTATCGTTCTCACTATGTAGTGGGGTTGGAACTGATCTACGACGGCACAGCCATGGCCAACACCATCTACGGTGTCGGTGACTTTGCCGCGGCAGCTCCATTGGGTACGCTCTACGGCCAAGCCCCGTTGGACATGAGTAACATCCAATCCAACTGCGACGAGCTGTGGAACTACTACTACGCTTATTGCCGTGCCAGTGCCATTCAGGTGTCGAACACCATCTGCCACACCAGTTGCCACTCCAACTGTCACTGCGCCCGTGGTCGTCGTTAAAAGAGACTATTAGTTAGTTTGGTATGAATTGATGTTCAATAGGAGTTCGTCATGTCATGCCATTCTAACTGCCACGCCAGTCAAGGTCCACAGTGGTTGAGGAAACCTTCCATGCCAGATAATCCAACCGTCGAAGACCTTCCTAAGGAAGAGCTGACGGCAGTGGTCGAAGTACCAGAAGGTCCAGTGGTCATCCAGACCGTTGCGCCTATTCCGGTGACCGACCTGAAACGCAAGTTCACCGAAGAAGTTGAGTTCCACATCAGCATCGACAACAGTCGACTGAAGGATGCAGCCCTGATCACTTACCTGTCCAACCTGAACATCGCCTGTCGGTTGAAGTTCGGTGATGCGGCAATGATGCAGAACCTGCTGGTGGCTTACCTCAAGTCCACTGTGCTGGTCAGCATCGGTGATCTGGAAGAGCTGGCCATTAACGTGATCTTGGCTGCCACTGGCAAGCCGTTCCGTTTGCCGTTCGATCCACAGCCATTCATCGAAGCCAACTACGAACTCGTAGACCTCTGGCTGAGACGTTTGGACTCCTTGCCGCTTTATGCCTTGCAGTGCAAAGCAGAGCTCAAGGAAGACGTCCTGAACTACCCGCAAGATGAAGATGAAACCCTCGTCGGTCTGAACTTCGTCAAGTTGATTGCCCACGAGAACTTCCCTCTGGTGTGCTTGGGTATCGAGGAGAGCGACTACAACTGGAACAAGCTGTTCTTCAATGAATACTGCTTCGCTGGTTCCAACCTGTTTGCATTCTACGCCCACAAGAACAACCCGTACTTCATGGCATTGATTGGTCAGGAAGCCCCTGAACAGTTTGCGGTGCTCACTGAGAACCTGCGCCAGAAGGTCAAGGAGATTGAACATGTACCATCTGCGTGACAAGATCTACGTCGAGATCGAATCCCGTATCTCGCGCAAGCGCATCCCGTATGCGTGCATCAGTCCACGGGTGGGCTTTGAGTATCACCCAGCCGAGTACGAAGAGACCTCTGAGCAGATTGGCTACACGGTGTCTCTGGACGAACTCGATACCGAGCAGTTCAAAGAGCTGTTCACCAAGCTCTTCGCTCAGGACGACAAAGCGTTCCTCTACGTGGACGGCAAGACCTACCTGCGATTGTACGCCATGTTGGTCAAGGCGATCATGCCGAGCGTGACTCTCGATGTGTTCCGTTGGGTGCTGCTCTGCAAGAAGGCTACCTTCCAGGTGTCCTTGCTGAACATGCACAAGCCGACCACCAACATCCTCGAAGAGGTGACCATCAATGAAGCGGTAGTCAAAGAGCTCTTTGCCTTTGAAGATCCGCATCAGGAAGTGTTCGGTGAGTTGCTGACTGAGGACTCGGATGCACTGTCTCTGGAATGGCGCATCATGCGTCTGTTCACTCAGGACCGTGTAGGCCGGCTGCCCCGTACCCTGCGTAACATCCTGCGTCGCATTGCTCTGGCCAACGGCTACGATGCACTGGACGTCTGGGGTCGTCAGATTGCCAACCCGGAACATTGGGACTTCGCTGGTTCCGACATGAACACCCTGCTCAATGGGCAGTCCGTGTTCGAAGGCACCATGAACTTCCATTACCTGAACAGCACCATGTTCCTTCAACCGAACTTGTTTGACAACAAGCCAACGGAAGAGTGGATCAAGGGCCTGCTCAAGGAACTGATCCTGGTACTGGATCACTGCGATGAAGCCCCGACTGCGGGCCGTACTCGACTGGTCCTGCAGTTGCTCACTTCCGAGGAAGACCTCCTCGATCCAGAAGTGCTCAAGCAACGCGTCCTGACCATGTTCAAGGGACCTAAGCGTCTGGCTCTGCCTAACGCTGACTCCGGCAAGTACGACGAGAACCTCGTGCGGTACATCCTGTCGGAGAAGGTCGATGTCCTGAAGCAGTGCGTGCTGGGAGCGACCTGGTAATGAACCTGATCCCCGTTGTAGACATCCTGCGTGAGAAGAAGGGCAAGTGGAAAGAAGCGCACTTGATCCTGTTCGAGCTGTGCAACATGCGCTGCTCGTTCTGTCACCAAGACCACGATTCCAAAGTGGGTCTCGATGGGGATCTGATGATCGATAAGGTTGCTAAGCTGATTGCGGCCACATCTGCAGACACCGCCATGGTGGTTAACTTCACTGGCGGTGAACTGTTCATGAACGAGGTGAGCGACGAGATCTTCGAAGCTTACTATCAGGCTGGCAAGATGGTCTTGGATCACTTCAAGGCTGTCAAGGTAGTCTTTGGTACCAACCTCGTTTATCACAACACGGACCGAGTCAGATACCTCATCGAACGCCTACGGGTGATTGATGATCGTGTCTGGCTGGCCACGTCTTATGACCCCGCTGGACGATTCAACCCTGCCCAACGAGCCTTGTTCTTCAAGAACCTCGATGAGCTGGGTGATCTGGTTCAGACGGTCAACGTGGTGATCACCAAGCAGAACATCCAGACATTCCTCGACGGTAAAGAAGGCGAGGAGTTTGCTGAGATGTGTGAACGGTACGATGTGTACTTCGATCATTACATCCCCAGTCAGATGTACAAGCACCACCAGCCAGATGAAGACCTGATCAGCACGATGTACATTGCGCTGAACAACAAGTACCCGAACTCGTATCCGATCAAGGACTGGAAGAACAACGTCGTCAATGAGACCACGTGTCGCTCAACCAAGATCATCAACAAGGATGGGATAGTCAGTACCTGTTGGTCTGAAGCTGGTAAGGATGCAATCCTAGACGAGACCGAAGGCCTGTTGGCTAAGGACGCTGCTGAGATCGCATTCGTGGAACACTACGGTTGCTTTGAGTGTGAGTACTACGCTCGGTGTGGGTTGCGTTGCTTCCTGCACGACAAGGTCTTGGACAGCAAGTCTAAGGTCTGCAGTATCCGTGAAATGTTCAAGGTCGTTCTATGAACTAGGGGAGGGCTTCGGCTCTCCCCTATGTCCGCTATTTAAAACTTCACTAGAACATTCCTATGAATATATCTGGAGTGTTTAACATGGCTCTACCACCTCGTACCCCGCGTTTCCCAAGAAAGCTAGGTGACGACGATTGGCTGCGCAAGAGACTTGCAGAGACGGCCGGACTAGACAAGCGCGATTACCTCAACGCGTGGACCACAAAACCCGAGAAGGAGCCGAACGATGGACCTCATCCTAAAACCGACCGTTCGGTGTAACTTCAAGTGCACGTTCTGTTCGAGTACCTATCTGTCCGACGATGCCACTGAAGTTGTGAGTCTGGAAGAAGTCGAGCAGTTCATTGTACGGTTCCCTGAGACGCGCACCATCATCGTTAACGGTGGTGACCCTCTCATGATGCCTGTGCAGTATTACTGGGACCTGATCGCGCTCCTAGACCGCTTGGAGTCGGATGCAACGATCTCCTTCACCTCCAACCTCTGGCCGTTCTACAAGAAGCCTGAGTTGTGGCAGGATCTGTTCCGTCATGAACGTCTAGGTGTGACTACCTCGTTCCAATACGGCGATGCACGTCTGAAGGGTGACAAGACTCCATTCACCGAAGCAGAGTTCTGGGCTGTCAGTGATCTGTTCCTTGAGCGCATTGGTTATCGCCCTGACTTCATTGCGGTGATCGACAAGCACAACGAAGACACTGTCCTTGATACGGTGCGTCTGGCTCAACGCATGGGTGTCGAAGCCAAGGTGAACTATGCAGTGGCCTCAGGTCCTGTCGTGGTGAACAAAGGCGTCACCATGGGCAATGCCGAGACCATGTACACTCAAGCTGACATGTACGAGAAGTATCTGGAGATCCATGACGCTGGATTGATGCAGTGGGAGTTCAACACCAAGCAGATGGTCAAGCGACTGTCTACTCAGAACACCATCTGTCCTCTGTCCCGTGATTGCGATTCCGGTATCCGTAGTCTGCAACCCGGTGGTCAGTACTTCTCCTGTGGTGCATTCGGTGACGACCTGAAGTATCCCATTGACTTCAAGAAAGAGATGGCTGGTGAGTTCTTCACCCCATTGCGCAATCAAGAAGAACTGTGGTCAATGAAGGACGCCTGTAACGAGTGTCCGATGTTCCTCATCTGCAATGGTTGCCGCAAGACGGTAGCCGACACCAAACGTCTTGGTCTGGCAGAACACCACTGCAAGAAGATGAAGACGCTAGCACCACGCATCATTGAATTGAATGGTCAGAGTGAATACCTGATCCCAACACCCTACGTGGACGAATCTGTCCAACTCATCGCTCGAGGTTAACCATGGCTACCACCCAAGAACAGATCCGTCAGATCCTAGAACGTGAAGCTGACTTCCTTGCCCGTCAATTGGAAGCTCGTGGCGGAGACAAGGAGAAAGCAATCGCCTTATTCGAAGCATCTGTGCGTCCGGGTCTGCTGACCACGCTTGAGAATGCAGCATGCCTGAACCTCACCTACCCTAACATCCGCGGAGGAGGCGTCCTGTGATAGTCGATCAGATGGCTTTCTTCCCACCGGGCCACGAACTCAAGCTTCAGATCCCTGAGGTCTTGAAGAAGGTCGTTATCAAACGTTGCATCCAGAACGTTGATGACTTCCTTGACGTCGTGAGAGATTCTCGGGGCGTTCCGTTGACCCCTTACCAGCGTGAGTTCTACAAATGTCAAAGCCAAGAATTAACCTCAGCGTAAACCCGTGGTACTACTGCAACCTGCGCTGTGAGTTCTGCTATCTGACGCCTGAGCAATTGGGTGACAAGACTCGGCTGGACTTGGGTGACTTCGAGGCACGCCTGCTGGAGATCATGGAGCACTACGAGATTGGGCACATCGACCTGTACGGTGGTGAAGTCCTCTTGTTGCCTCCTGAGTACCTGTTCGACCTGAAGGACATCCTGCACCGCTATGGCCTAGATGACATCGTGCTGGTGACGAACCTCACGCTGATTAACGAAGTGGCTGAAGACGAAGACTTTGATCTCTCTGTCTCCTACGACTTTGAAGCGCGTGAGATGCATGACAAGGTGTTGAACAACCTCTTCATGCTGACTCGTCCGTACACCATCCTGACACTGGCCTCTCGCAAGTTCCTAGATACCGTGAGAGTTGATACGTTCGTGCAGACCATGAACATGTTGGCCAATGCTAAGGACGTCGAGATCAAGCCATACAGCACGAACCAGGCCAATGCCCAGAACGTGCCGTTTGATGAGTTTGAGCGTTTCGTGTGGGCGGTGATTGAACACCCCGAGCGTAACTTCTACTTCGAGAATGAACGGCAGGTGAAAGAGGCGGCTGAAGGTACGCGTAATGCGTTCTCTGACGACCACCTGTACATCACACCGACTGGTGCGTTAGCGGTACTTGAGTTCGATGCCAATGACAACGAGTTCTTCCTCGAGGTCGATGGCGTTGCTGGTTACCTTGCGTGGTGTGCCAAAGAAAAAGAAGCCGTATCAAACAACGGTCACTGTTCTACCTGTAACTACATGGGTCACTGCCTCTCTGAGCATCTTCGGGAGGTGAAAGATCTGACTCACTCCTGTAACGGCTTCAAGGGGTTACTTGACCAATGGAATCTCCACACTTCGTCCAGCACAGACAGCGGCTGGAAATCACGCTTGATCTATTCCGAGGGTGCGGACACGTCTGTCCCGGGTGCATGATCGACAAGGCCATGGGCGGTGATGTCAATGACCTCGCTGCCCTGAAGGACCTGCTGACTGAAATGGTCACGGCAGGTTACGTGGCGTTCGATCTGGGCGTAGGCCCTACGGACTACATGACTGCCAGCAACAAAGATGAAGTCATTGCGCACCCTGAGTTCCAAGAGATCGCGCAGATGTTCCATCAGGTGACGTTCAACGCAGCGTTCCTTGAAACGAACATGGGCAAGTACACGCAGATGTGTGCTGAGATCGACCACGCGGTCCCAGGTAAACCTATCCGCTTCCTGATCCCTGCAGCCCCCTACTTCTTCCGCAATGAGAAGTTCGGCAATATGGTTGGTAAGAAGCTATCGCACATCAAGGACACCATGCAGTCGGCGTACTTGAATGAGGCAGGCTTCGTCATCAGTTGCACGCAGGACACTGTGGACGATAAGTTCGAGGAGTTCATGCGGGCTGGGTTCGATGTAGAGTTCCCGGTGGACAAAGATGACATCCTGAACATCCCTTACGGACGGGCTAAGCAAAAGACCCTGATGGTGAGTGAGCAGCTCAAGCGCATGAGTTACCGCATCACGCAGTACTACTCAGAGCTTGAAGGTCAGGATGAACGTCGACGTAACCCGGACCTGCATTATGACACTGGGACCATGTGCAACCTGCTGTACACAGATGGCAAGTTGTATTGGGTACCGTTCTTGAAGGACGACTGCCCCTTCCTTGATGATGAGTTCACCATTCCCAAGCCGTGGACCATGGAGAACCTGTTGTCCGTACGCCAGAAGGCCCTAGACGCCTCTCTGGAGTATTTAAAGGACACGCCCTGCCTGACATGCCCATACGTCAGTAGCTGCTCTGAGAAGGGCATTACGACGATCATGCACCACATGTCGATCCGTGATTGCCTAGTGGGGTTGCAGTATGTTCAGTGAGAAGGTTTCCCAGTCCTTTAACTTGGGGCTGGAAGTGCTCAAGGGCTGTGGCTACAGTTGTGCCGGTTGTACGGTAGCGAAGAACTTTGCTCCCTTCGACATGTCTGAAGAAGACACGGCTGACATCGTAGCTCTGCTGGAAGATCTGAAGGGTAAAGGCTTTCGCTTGCTAGAACTCAAGTTGGGGCCGACTGACATCACCAGTGCTGACAACGGCTTTGAGGTGTTGCGTCATCCGAACTTCATCAAGATCGCTCAGTACTTCAAAGTCCTGACCATCAACATGGCGATGCTTCATGATCACCATCTGGAAGAGCTAGCTGCAACGCTAGATGAGTTGATGCCGGGCAAGTACATCAACGTCGGTACGCCGATCACGATGAAGAACGTCCTCAATGAGAAGTACGTGGTCATGCTCAAGGATCGTCTTGCACGGTTCCAAGGCATGATGAAGAAGGCGCAGTTCACTCGCCTCTACGCGACTGTCAACATTGATGCGGCTGGCTTGGCTGAGTTCACCGATGAGTCCTTCCGTACGTTGCGCTTCATGGACTTCGGTTCTGGCATTCATCAGGTGATCGAGTTCCCGTTTGTAGCAGCACGGCAAGGCTTTGATAACATCATCGCAGCTGAGCAGTTCAAGCGAGATCTCCTGACCTTCTGTGACTTCGTTAAAGCTCGGGCTAACACGGCTGAGTTTGTGCCGTTGATCCCTAGTGCGAAAGACGGTTACGAATACACCTACCGCGGTGGCTTCCTCTACTCGACCATTGTGATGGTGGAGAACCTGACGCTCTTCAAGGACAGCTTCAAGCTGGCCAAACCATGGACTGCTGAGAACGTCATTGCTGATCGTCAAGAGGCGTACTACCGCAACCTTGAGAAGTACAGCACTCACCCTGAATGCGGAGACTGCTGCTACCTAGACCGTTGCTCTCGGACCGACATCCAACGTCTGATGGAAGAGACCAACTCAACCACCTGCCCGATGGACATGAGAAACCGCTGGGACCTCATGCCTAAAGAGGATCACGATGCACACTCTCCCTTATAAGGAATATCAGCAGCTGTACGACCTGCTGGTCACTGAGCACTCTGATGACTTCTCCCTGATGGAGTTTGTCGAAAGTGAGGAGCTGGTGGAGAACGCCCTCAACTACTTCCGTGAGGCCAAGTTCCCATTGGTCTACCCGGCCAAGAGTTATGCAGTGGCGATCATCTACGCCTTCACACTCTGTGATCTGTACAGTATCCCGATCCGGACCATCCTCGATGACAAGGATCTGTTCCTTGGTCAGGACCCGTACTTCGTTCCGTACAGTTGTGATCCTACGACGTACGAAGGGATCATGTCGGCTCTGAAGGACATGCCCAACTGGATCGAAGGTGGCTGGGCTCCCAAGTCCAAGTCGTATTGCCTGCTCGAATGCACTGAGGAAGGGATCGCATCCCTCACGGAGTAATCATGGAAATCACCAATCTCTGGGCTGTACCCGTTGGCAAGATCAACATCGCCAATCAATTCGACATGTCAGCGTATGCAGATGAAGTATTCTGCCTGTACAGCATGACCAGTGGGGAAGATGATCGTCAACTGGTCATCAAGAACAAAGAGCTGTTCCCGATCATCCTCGACATGCGGGACAACATCATCACCCCGATAGTCAAGGCGTTCGCTAAGGAACACTTCAACAGTGACATCGAGGATCACCACGTTGACACCAATGGCAAGTGGATTCCTGAAGGTGAGGGTTTGTTCCCACATTACCATCCGGGTTCTGTGATCTCCGCCATCTGCTATCCGGGGAGTTCGAACAACGCCATCACGATGTTCGACCCTCGTGGCAATGCGTGCCGTGGCTATCCAAGGCAGATGCGCAACAGTGCTCACTTTGCCAACTTCAAGTTCACCCCTAAAGCAGGCGATGTGCTGATCTTCCCAAGCTACGTTCAGCACAGCGTACCCAATGTCGACGAGGCTACTCGCTTGTCACTCCTGCACGAATACTACGTCACTACGGATCTGTAACCATGGAACGTATCCAACCTTGGACCACTACGATCGGCAAGTTCAACATTGCTGATCAGGTCGACCTTGATCTCATTGCTGGCATGGTTCTGGCCAACAGCATGCAAGTCAATGGCAGCTTTGCATCCATCATTGACAGCAGCCCTGAAGCGGCTGATCTGGTGGATCTGCGTGACCGTCTCATCACCCCGAAAGTCCTTGAGTACATCAAGACTGAATTCGACATGAACCTTGCTCCACAGGACGTCGACATTTTGTCGCAATGTGTATGTATCCAAGACGGAGCGGACCTTGAGCATCACATTCATGCGATGTCCAGTCTGACGGTAGTGATGTACCCTGTCGATGCAGCCTCACGTCTGGTCTTGGTTGATCCTCGCGGCAATGCTGCCCGTGGTTATCCGAGTCACATCAGCCGTGGACACTTCGGCAACTACCGCATTACGCCAAAGGCTGGGGACGTGTACATCATCCCAAGTTACATCCTGCATTCGGTTAACGCCGTCAGGGATGAGCTGCGTCTGTCCTTCGTCAATGATTACTTCCTCTCGCCCAACTGAATGGAAATCAAATGAACCTCATCCAGCCCTGGAAAATCGAGATCGCTCAACTCAACCTGTTGGATCAGGTGGACAACGAAGCGCTCATCGAAGAGATCCACATGCTCCATTGCATGTGCCCGCGCAACAGCCAGACTCCTCTGGAAGTCACCCCTGACGTATTCCCTGCGCTGGTGCATTTCCGTGAGAAGATCCTGCTGCCATTGGCTGACCAGTACATCCGTCGGGTCTTCGGCGTGGCGCCAACTGACATCGCTATCGACACCTTCGGTAAGGCGTTCGAGAAAGGTGAAGGTCTGAGCTCTCACCTGCATGGCAACAGCTGCCTGACCAGCGTGTACTACCCAGAAGACTCCAACGCTGGCATGTCTCTGGTCGATCCCCGCTTCAACGCCTCTCGTGGCTACCCACGGGCTGTGCGTGACAACCACTTCGGTGAACATTACGTCTCGCCGAAAGCTGGTGACCTGTGGCTGATGCCAAGTTACATCCAGCACAGCGTGGCCAACAACCCTGGTGACATGCGTCTGTCGCTTATCAATGACTTCCACTTCAAGGCCTGACCATGTCTGAAGAACAAGCCCTTTACACAGGCGCTGATCGCGGTCACTTCCGCACTATCCGCCTGTTGGACAACTCTGGTGTACAGTTGCGAGCCATGTGCCGCATCAAGGACGCCACTGTCTTCAACTACCTGAGCGACCTGCAATACGCCATCGTCGGCTACACCATCGAATGGTGGCCAGAAGGTGCAGAGCCTCCGCATCTGGGTGGTGAAGTGCATCCGTACATCCCACGTCAGCGTCCAGGCATCACCAAGCTGTACTTCCGCACAAAAGGCACGATCACCACCAAGCTGTTGTATCTGGAAGACGGTATCATCAACGACTTCCTCAACAGCAAAGTGCTGGCTGAGCCAATGTCGCTGAACTCGTTCGTACAAGAGTCGGCTGAACAGGTGAACAGTTCCAAAGAATGGCGTCTGCTGCTGAAGACTCCATGGGACTACTCCAATGCCGTTCACATCACCAAGTACGAGGCCGGTGCAAACACCCCTCTGACTCTGGTGCAGCAAGGCCTGCGTTTCGACTGGCGCCGTACGGGTCTCACCGAACTGCAACAAGGTCAGTTGAACAACTTCCCATTCGCCAAGCTGCGTGACTGCTACCCGGCCATGCAAACCTACCTCGAGGGCATTCCTAATGGCGGCAACTAAAGAACAGTTGAAGGAACTTCAGCGCAACATGAAGGCCATTGGTCTTTACACCGGTCTGATTGATGGCGTTTGGGGTCCTGCATCTCACGGTGCCTTCGTCAACGCCCGTAGGAAGGCCGTCAACATGGTGAAGCCATCTACGGCTGCCGATGGTATCAATGCGATGCTGTACGCCTACTGCAAGGCTGCTGCGTGGTCTGAGCGGGTATCGGAGCAGTTCGTCTTCACTACCTCTCACATCGCTCAGGATCTGTGCCTGCCGTGGGACGGTCGTGACATGTTGATGTCGTGCTTTGCGTTCGAGACTGGTGGTACTTTCAGTCCGACCATTCAGAATGGCGCTGGTGCTCCGTTCTACGGCATCATTCAGTTTGGTGCTGATGCGGCCAAGGATGCGAAGACCTCCATCCCTGCGTTGCTGAAGATGACTGCTGAGCAACAACTCGATTACGTGTACGCGTTCTTCAAGCCGTACACTGCTCGACTGAAGACCCTCAGCGACATCTACATGCGCATCCTGTTGCCGACTGCCGTGGGCAAGCCTGAAGACTACGTGCTGTTCAGTGAAGCGAACACCAAGTCCAAGGCCTACCTGCAGAACCGTGGTCTGGACGCCAACCGTGATGGCCTGATCACCAAAGCTGAAGCGGCTGCCAAGGTTGCCCAGAAGCTCGTTGAAGGCCTGCACCCGCAGAACCTGCGTGTAGCGTAACAAAGAAAAAAGAAAGACGTGAGAGGAGCCCTAGGGCTCCTCTCTATGCCGTTTAGCTGATCAACTCATCCCAACGGGCTGCGATGACATTCCAGTAGGTCTCAGCTTCGATCCCGTCATACGCCCCGATGGAGAAACCGTCATTGAGTTCAACCAACGCAGTTTGTCCTGTGGAGAGTACACCGAAGTCTACAGCGTAACCTGCTGGAGCACCACACTCTGTCAGGTCACGGATAGCGTCGATGATCACGCCACGATCGGGCTTGATGTTTCGATCACCACCATGGTCAGCAAAGCGTATATCTTCCAGCACCCCGTAAGCGACGTAGCAGCGCCACTCACTGACGAACTGTACTGGTTCCGCTACCCAGCAAGGCATGCTGTCTGAAGCCCCATTGAACCGAGGGTCCATTGAGTCACAGGTAACGAACCCCGTGAACCGTTTCAGACTAGCTGGCTTGACGAAGTGTGTACCGACATCCTCGATCAGGTTCTTGGCAGCTCGCAGCGAGGTCATCTTCGCAACCTTTCGATGCAGGAGATGATACAGGCATTCCGGGTAGGAGTCCTCAGGAGGCAACTCTTTCCCGTATGACCGCAGCGCATGACGAATGAACTGGACACCGCCTGCAACCAGATGTCCTTGATGGAAGGCAAACTGGTTACGGGATAGCTTCTTCTCGGTCATGGGTAGAACGATGATGCCCTTGCGTTCAGCCGCATCGATGAGCAGTTGCTCTTCTTTGCCGAAACGATTGTTACGAAGTTCAACGACTAATGCCGTTGGCCAGTTACTCATTGTGAAGCTCCTTTACGCTTTTGGTTATCGTGGAACTCTTTCGCAAGACGTTCTACGTATTTGTTGGACTCGTGACGTTCTTTGATGAGGAACCCGACGAATGCCGCGACCCCTAGGCCAACGGTAGCGACGATGGCTTTCTCAGTGAAGGTCCAAGGATCAAGACTCATGGTGTTACTCCCAAATGGATAAAAGAAAAGAGCCCGGAGGCTCTCTTCAATTGTTACTTAGTAGACATGGACTTCCAGCCCATGCTTCTTGCCTTCTTCCCACGCAACGTCAGCCAGCTTCAATGCCATCTCGTCGCTATTGAACGGGATGCCTTCGAGCTGGTCGCCGATGATTTCGCGTGGCAGCTTGTCGCAGACATCCAGAGCAGCCAAAGCATGCTTGGCATCTTTAGGGATGCCGTGGATGTTCAGGCGCTTAACAACTTCACCCAACGCTTTGTGGCGGAAGGTCATGTCGCTTTCACCTTTGATCTTGCGAGCAAAGCTGGCAGAGATCTGTTGCATGCATTTGGAGATGCCGCCATGCAACTTGTCTTCCCATGCGGTACGGACAGCGAGTTGGATGCGGATCTGGTTTACGGTCATTGCTTGGGACATGGTACTACTCCTGGTATTGGGTTAGGGTTATTCGTTAGAGCAAGCTGCTGCCAGACCGATGACGCCTACGGTCAACAGTGCAGCAGCGCCGAATGCCAACCAGCCTTTCTTGGTCTTTGGCAGTTCGACTGGAGCGGATTGCGAGTGGCGGGTGTGCGCAGAAGTTTCTTCTTTGCGGTGACCGCTGATGCCGTGAGCCTCAGCACCCTTCCAGTCGGAAAGATGCTTGATAGGGCGCGGGCGTTGAACTGGAGTTTCTACAACTACGCGGTGTACGACAACCGATGGATCAAGGTTGACCAGATCGTTAGAACCGATCACCACTGCAGAGATGTTCATGATGATCATCGCTGCAACCATCAGGATGTTCTCTTCGGTAGTGAGGTCGCTAGCCTCGCTGCCCAGCCAGTAAAAGCTGTTGGTGGAACCGTCAGTCTTGATGCTGCGCAGCTTGAAGCCGTTCATGTGACGTTCGAAAGTAACTTCGTTGCCACGGGAGAACTTTACAGTGTTGCCAGTGCGCTGACCAACGTTGACCAGAGCGAGGCAAGGGGCGGTAGCTTGGAAGTAAAGTACGTTCATGGTGTATCTCCTGTTGATACGGGGTATGGGTAATTGGATCATGTGAAGACTCTTACTCGAGAGCCTTCAGATTGATTCAACTATGCTTGCGGAGTGTGTTAGCCAGTTGTGCTTCGTAGCACTTCTTGGCGATCACATGGCAGGTGATGCGGACAGTAGCGATTACAGCAACAGCGATCAGAAAGTCTTTCATGGTAAATCTCCTAGCGTGGGTTATTGAATCACGTAAAGGCTCTCGCTAGAGCCCTTAGGTGATGCAACTAATACCAGATGGCATTAGCCTCAGCATTACGCCGATTGGAAGTTCTCCAACCATCTTCGTAATGTGCATCGCGAAGCACTGCCAGCCATGCATTGTAAGTAACCACATGGGCCTCACATTTGCTTTCAACCAACGCCTTGTAATCTTCTTCGAAGTAGGCGCCGTTCTCGGTGAGATAGATCATGGTGTGTCCTCCTAGGACTTGGGGTAGGGTGTAGCTGGGGGTGGACATCCACCCCCGCTTGGTTACACGTTACTTGGTGAGTTCAGCGATCACAGTAGTGAAAGCTTCTTTGTCGAGGTTACCCGACGGTACCAGCTCACGCAGTTGAGTAGCAGTGTTGTGCACTACTACGAACGGGCCGTGGCCGATTGTGTAACGCTCGAAGAACACAGCGGTGCCATGTTCAGTACCGAGCATGATGATGCGACGACCGCAGTCACCAGTAGCCTTGGCGAAGTTACCTTTACCCAGGCCGACAGTCATAGCGCCGTTGAAGTAACCGGTGCCATTCTTCCAACGTGGATCGAAGTCCAGCAGAGTACGAATGCTGTCGTACAGATCTTCGAAGACCACTTGCAGTTCAGTGCGAACTACATTGCCCTTTGCAGCAGCCACACCTTTCAGTGTAGCGATCAGCTCGTTATTAGCGTTCAATCGGGAAAGCTCCATGGCTTGTTCTGCGGTAGCAATCACTTCAGGAGTGAGTGCCTTCTTGATGGCGCGCTTCTGGAAGAAGCGTTTGGTAGCCCAGCCCAGACCTGCAACAGCAGCAGTAGCGACGCCAGCGATAGCAACTTGTTTAGCTTCCATGGTGAAACTCCTTTCAAGGTTATATTGGCAGGTAGATTATTCTCCCTACTCACTGTAACTATGTATTGTTGAAATAAATTCGAATGGCATTTATAACAAAGAAAAAAGAAGCCTAGGGAATTACCCCTAGGCCTTTATGTCACATCGCGAAGGATGCGAAGGTTTGAATGTAGTGCTTATCGCCTTCGTGTAGCTCAAACGTAGAGCCACCACCGGCATGGCCAGTGATGTCGATCCGGCGATCACCCAGCATGTTCTTCAGCGCTTCGACTAACCCACCGAAGTTGCCTTGAGCCAGACCCAGTGGAGACATGTCCAGGACAGCTACATGCCCGCCTTCATAACGCACCTTGACCGCACCCATGCCATTCTCGATCATCAACGGGATGACCTTCTCATGCAGCTCGGCCAGATCCTTCAACTGAGGGATGTCCTCGTAGTCGGTAGGAATGGAAGCGACATGTGCCATAGGGCGGGTGTAGACGCTGATGTCCTTTTCACGGATGCCCAGCTCCTGACACACTTTGGCGATAGAGATCAGCTTATCGCCTTCCCATGCTGCCATCAACGGAGCCCCTGCCTTGGTACCAGCGACAGGCTTGCCAGCGTTGTCATTGATGATCAGACGACGCAGGATCAGGTTGACGTCTGGGTCCAGCGCTTGGCCGTGATCGTACTTCATGCCCGGTGACATGTAACCGATGAAGCGGACCACCTCACCCTGCCATGGGTACTGTACATGCAGCGAGTACAGGGTCTGGTCGTAGTTGATCTGTGGCAGGTTAGGCGGCTGTTTCTTGAACGGCAGCTGTTCTACCAGATCAACGCGAGTGGTGATAGTGTTGTGCATGGTGTTACTCCTGGTTGGTGTTGCTTTGGGGAAACAGACATACCCCTACTCCCTGTCATCCTCTTTTAGGAGACAGGGAGTAGACCCGCAACATGGCAGGTGACTGGGGGTATCGCTTAAAGGAGACTGCGTACGAGTCTAGCGGTGTTGGGTATTGCGCAATAGGTTAAAGCCGTGCGTCACTCTGGACGGGCATTGGAAAGGAGACGGAGTCCCGAAGAAGTCTACGCACAAGCGCGAAGGCCTGTTTGTTCTTCTCCTCCAATTCTTTCGAATGTACGTCGATAAAAGACTGCGGTACTTCATTGGTACTTTGACGTGCTGCTACGGCTTCACTCATTCCCGAGATCCCCACATAGTTTCAGTTATAGTAACAACTATTGTACGACGGCATATTGACAGTCAGGGGCGGTGGCCATTGCCGATCCGCGCACCTGAGCTGTCTTCGGAGACTGGTACCTTCTCCTACATCATAACCCGACCGAGTATTTATTTACCACTTGGTCCGGTACAGCATGAAAACTCTAGCCATCGATGGCTGTAACAATCATCGCAACGATCGTTGACACTAGAGTGATGTATCTTTGAGATAAGTTTGAATCGAATTCATAAACAGCATAAAACGGGAGGCTTAGGCCTCACCGTCCAAGGATCTCAATGCGGCTTTTACGTGCTGTCAGCCCTATCTTCTCAATCTCCAACTTCTCCCTGAGTTCCTCGACATCACAACGAGGTTCTAGGTGGACGGTATGGAGAGTCCTACGCTTGACTTCAGCGGCTTGACGCATGGCTAAGAGGACAGTGTCAATGTAGACCAGTTCTGCCTCCAGCCTAGCGATCTCTTCTTTGGCTGCCCATGAGGTCATAGAGTCACCAGAGGTTTACCAAGGCTACATGGCGTTGGAACAAGGTTATAGCGATAGTCAGTAGGACACTGAACTGCGCTAGGATGATCCCGTACATCTGGTTGCGTAGGGTTCTGATGTGAGTGTAGTTCAATGCACGGAACACACTGCAGCTTTTGAAGATCATGCCGACCATGATGATGAGCAACATGACTAAGACGATTGAGTGCATGGTTAGGGTCCTTTGATGGAGGCTACTGCTATCTTGGCAATGAGCATTATGCAGAGTAGGAACTGTAGGTTAGACGCGAACATAGCGGCTGGTATGATGACTTCCAAGTTCTTTTGCTTTGAGTATCCTTCCACCCATGCACTACACCCTGCACTGACAGTCAATGCAATGAGTAGTAGGATGTCCGCTACGATCCCGATGTCCAACATCTCAAGCTCCAGTTCACTATAAAGAATAAGAGAGGTCGTCGCTTCGCTCCTCCGCTAGCGCATTGTCTCCGCTACACTCCGACAATGCTTTTTATAGCATTTCGAAATTACTCAGAGGATCAGACGACAACGGATTAAAATACAGAGACAGCATAGAGAGGAACCCGAAGGCCCCTCTCCATTACCGGTTAGATCTTAGGAGGCTTCGAATCAGGCAAGCCGCTCAGCATGTCACCCTCGTGAGGGAGCTTTAGCGCTTTAACAGCCGCATCTGCTTTACGTTTGTTCTTGTCCCTTTCCTTGTCCTCTTCAGTAGGCTCTTCCTCTTCCTCCTCTTGTTGAGGTGGCTCAGGTTCCTCTACTGGAGGTTCCGGTTCAGCAGCAGGTTCCTCTGCATCTGGTTCAGGTTCCACCACAGGCGCTTCAGCCGGCTCTGGTTCCTCTGCAGCTGCAGGTTCGTCTACTACTGGCTCTTCTACCTCAGCGCCTTCCTCAGGCACCTCAGGCTCCACTGGGTCAGTCGGCTCCTCTACTACTTCTGCCTCAGGATCGACAGGTTCGTCAACTGGTGCTTCTGGGTCCACAGGTTCCTCAACTTCAGGATCTACGGGCTCATCAACAACCGGTTCAGGAGTGTCCAACTCAGGATCTGCCGCAGGCTCATCCGTCACCTCAGGTACTTCAGGTTCAGGAGCCAGCTCTGGGTTCTCAGCATCCACTTCAGCTGCTGCTGCTTCGACATCATCCAGATCCGCTACTTCGAGGTCGTTGTTACCCAACGTGGTGTCAGGCACTTCTTCCACGTCATTCTCCGTCAGCTCGGCATCCGGATCGACAGGAGCGTCTGCATCTGGAATCGGTGCTTCAGGATCAACGGCTGGTTCTGCATCAGGTGCCGGTTCATCAAGCGCCGGATCACCTGGTGCATCGAGGTCTACGTCAGGCGCAGGCTCGTCACCTGTTGGTTCTGGAACGTCGAGTGCTGGGTCTGCTTCAGGATCAACAGGCTCCGCAGGTTCTGCGTCCAAGTCCAGCTCAGGGTCTGCAGCAGGTTCTGCGTCAGCAGGTGCGTCAAGGTCAGCCAATGCAGCGTCATCGCCTTCAGGCGCGTCTGCAGGAGCATCCAGGGTAGCATCTGCACCATCACCCAACTCAGCAGCCGGGTCAGCGTTAGGATCTGTCTCATCTCCCAAGCCCAGGTCGTCTGCGTCACCGGTATCCAGCGAAGGATCAGCATTTGGATCTGCATCTGGATCAACTGGATCTGCGTTAGGGTCGGCATTAGGATCAGCGTCCAGACCATCAAGGCCACCGCCGCCATCACCTAGGTCACCACCATCCAAGGATGGGTCAGTGCCATCGCCGCCGTCCAACGAAGGATCGGTACCGTCACCCAAGTCACCACCGCCCATGCCATCATCCCCACCACCGGCAGCAGCGTTCTTCGCTTCTTCCAGTTCAGACTTACCTTCTTGAATCTTGGTAAGTACCTTCGCACGACGTTTGGCAGCTTTCACTACTTTCTTGACGTACTCAGCGATGGAGTTGTTCAGGCCGTCCAAGTGTTCCGCTGTGGCTTCCATGAGATCGAAGACTGGCGAGCCCTCTTCCTCGGAGACCGTGTTGAACACATCGAGTTCTGGCATGACGTTGTTGTGACGCAGCCAGCGACGTTGGAACTCCGCCTTGACAACCGCTTTGATGTTCGGAATGAGTTCTTCCATGCCGATGGACGAATCCGCAGCAAACATCTCTTCGTTCATGTAGGCGTCGATTACCTTGTCCAGCGCTTCGGAGTAGGCGTCGAAGGAATCCATGGACTTCTTGATGTCGCCCACTTCTGGAGCCGGCAAGCCAACACTCAGGGATTCGATGAACTCGTACAGGAACGCGTCCACTTGCAGGCTTTCATCGGCCAGCTGAGGATCGGTCGTGATGTGCTCTGGCAGGTACTGTTTGTTGTCACTGATCAGCTGACGCATCTCGGCCAAGAAGATCCCTGAGTTCAACACGTAACGACGAACGAAGTCAGTCAGGAATGGTTCGAACTTCTCCTGAGACTGAATCACGCGCTTGAGCAACATCAGGTTGTTCTGTACGACAGTAGTCGCAAAGTCAGTCTGGTTGATGCCCTCCATGATCTCCGGCGACAGACCGAACATCTGGATGTGCCGACGACGCATGGTCTCTTCGAACTCAGCATCGACTGGCTTGTTCTGCCCATCGCGCTGGTTGACGTTGAACTTGGTTTCTGGATACCGGGTGTTACCGGACACCACCACGTTGACGCCGTGGTTCTGGATCTGGTCAGCCAGGCCCAGTGGGTGCGTGGAACCAATGATGCGACTGAAGCCCTGACTGTTGACCTTAGCGTGTTCGGAGAGCATGAACTCAACCGTCGACACTGGATCTTCATCTTCTGGGTCCAGCTCGATCTCCACAGTCTTACCGCCGACTGCGTTGTTCAGGGTAGCGAGGGTGTTCGCCAACATGATGGATGCACGGATCGACCCGAGGATCTTACCGTCTTCCAGCACAGACTTACCAACACCGAACTCGTTGTAGTCGAAGGCGATGTAAGTCATCATCTCCGGCGGAACGAACAGCATGACAGTCTTCTGGCCTTTCATGTGACGAGCAAACATCATGCGGTTGATGTTCTCGGTCTTGCCCAGTTCGTAGTTGCCCGACAGAGCACCGCTGCGCAGACGTGCCAACAGATCACGTTCTACGGTATCGGAGTAGACCTTGCCCAGCTCATCGATGATCTCGTTCTGCATCCCACCCGAGCCCTCGAACCCACGACGGGCCTGCTGGATGATCTGCGAAGCGTAACTATCGACGTTGTTCATCTGCGACCGGATGTCATCGTAGTACGATGTCTGGTCAGCGATGTTGATCGGGTTACCGTCGATGTCGAGCATGACGTAGTAACCTACGTGCTCCGACGGGTTGCCTGGAACGTGAATCGGGATCACCGACTCAGATGGCAAGTGCATGACCAGCGGGTGACCGTAGGTCTCAGTGCCAGTCTGGGCATGGGTCAGCAACGGCTGTACAGGAACGTGCGCATAGCGACGCTTCTGATACATGCTGCGCTCTACCGCTGCCAAGTCACGGGCTGCATCTTTATCACCCTGTTGGGCACGGGATTCCAACGATGCACGCTGATGCAACTTGCCGCCATAGATGCGACGGACTGCCAGCTTACGCTTGGCATCGACGACCATAGGGCGCTTGAGGATTGTGAGGTTGTCACTGACCGTAATAGTAGAACCTTTGTTCTCCACCATCTTGACCAGTTTGCCACTCGCTTCGCTGAGCTTGGAGCGGGCCTCTTTGTTCTCTTCCACGTCGACCAGCAACTGCTCGAGGCTGACCTTCATGTCCTTGAACTGGATGTCGTGGTTGTAGTTACCGTGCTTACGGTCATTACCGAACGACAGGCTTTCAAACGACACGCCAGTGTAGCTGTCTACCTTGGCTGGAGCTGCATTGGAGTTACCCAAGATGCCCCAAGGAACATAGTTGCCGTTGTCGTCAGTCTCTTCCTTCAGGTGGCCGTCCAAGGTCTGCAAAGCAGACTCCATCGACACGCCGCCGTAGTTATCAGAGTTGATGATACGGTCGATCGAGGATTCCGGCATAATCAGGACTGGGTAGCTGCCGGTCTCGAACAATACATCGTTGAGCATCGGATGCAGCAGCGGTCTAATCCTATAGGAATTATCAAAGAACTCCTGGACCTTCCTGAGAAGCGGCCCTGACAGGTTGCTGTCCATGGAGGTATCTTTGATGCTGTACAGCACCTTGGTGTCTGTCAGGTCCCCTGGGGAGATCGTAGCCGAAATCAGGATCTGCCGCGCATAGTCCATGTCCGGCAAGACTTGGAACAGGTTACGGGCATCCCGGATGTTACCGATGGTCGTATTGGCAACATGAGCCAGTACACGACCATCGGGCAGCCGCATGTTTTTGCGTGGGTTGCCAGTTCCGTGGGGATCGGCACCGAGTTTGGAGATGGCTGCCTTGACCTCGTTCGGAATAGAACGGTTCGCAGCAAATCTCGTAAACCGCCGTACTTCGTCAGTCATGTTTACCTCTATATATCCGTCTGGAAATCGAACGATGAGTAATCTTTATCAGATCTATCACGAGTCGGTGACCAAACTGGCCGCCACCCTTGTGGTGAAAGATGAGGCTACTTGCCAAGTCATCAACAGTCGCTTGTCTGCCCTTGGAAAAGAGGTTTTGGACAACGCGCCGGAGACTTGGAAGTATTACCTCAACCTGAACGGCCGGTATCACCCGACCGATACGTTGATGAAAGTCACCTCCATGGATACCCATGAGGAAATCGACTTCACACGTGAAAATATGGACATCCACCGAGCCACTTGGCGTGAGTACCAGTACGGCTCCCGGTATTACACCGAATTGATCACGAAATACCCGACTCAGGACATGCTGATTCACGGTATTTTGAGTCCGGTGGATATGGCTGCGGCAATTGCCGCGCCGGATCATAGTATTCTCTATTTTGACTCATCGTTGGTTGAGGGTCGAGAGACGAACCTGATCCCGAAGATCCAAGAGTGGATCACAGCGCAGTTTGTTCGCTGGGCACAGGACGATTACCGCATCAACAACAGCCTTTTCACGGCTGCTCGACTCGGTATCCTGTTCATGGCGCTACCGGGAGCTATTAAAAGCATCCGGACTGAGAACTGCCACACTCCCAACGTGCACAGTTACCACATTCGTCGCTATCTGGCCTCGTTTGGTCCAATGGACCAGTACTACGCTCAGATGAACGAGTTCCAGCGTCTCTACTTCTACCGTAACGTGCGTTACATCATGCGTAACAACGGTAAAGATGAGATTTTCCGTGAGTTGACGGACAAGGTGATGACCGAACGGAACTTCCCGTTGGCTGAATACACCTTGCAGCAGAACGATGGGCTCGTGACCACCCAGTTCGACCCAGAAATCCAGTACATGCGGTCGTCGATCAACGGCATTCCGTCGGCATTGGGCCTGGACCTGAAGAACACGCGTCAAATGCTGACCTTGCAGAGTAAACTCGCTCGCTCCAACGTGAGTGAAGAGGAATACGCCGAGCAATACATCCCGGCAATGTCTGCCCGTAGCCTCAATTCTGAGGTTGACACCAAAGTTCTTGAATCCAACGTGCTCGACATGAAGGAATCGGAGCCTTACACCCTTGCAGACGTGATGTTGAACCAGTGGATCTACTTCGCTGACCTCGGCATCTATAAGACAGTGCTGACTTTGCAGCTTCCGAACGGTGGAGAGAGCTTCAAGCTGTCCATGAAGGAGGCGTTCATCGTTTACCAGTACCTGTACATGCTGCGGCTGGGTGTGGACATGATCGAGATCCCTCAGATCAAGGCCAAACGTGTACGTCGGATGCCATTGCCGACCTTCGAAGAGCTACGCGGGATCACTACTCGGGCCAACGTGTCCGATAAGTTCATCCGAGCAGCCCTCAAGGACAACGTCGACATCACCAACTACGTGTCGGTGGACGCTTTCCTCAAGGTCAGTGAGCAAATCCAGAAGCGCATGCTGTTGCACCGTGATCTTTACGTGTTCCGGGAAGATCTCTGGACGTACGCAGAGATGCAGCTCATGTGTAACCGCTTCTATGCTGACATGCCAGTCGACATGGACCATGGCCAGAACTATCCGAACTGGTTGCGTGAACGTGGGTTGAGCTTTGCGAACTACACGCCTGCAGAATTGGATGAAATCATGCTGTCGGTAATCAACCAAGCCACTGGCCTGAAGTTGAGAACCTCGCTGACTCTGCAAGACATCCAGAAAGCCATGCTGAACATCATGTCGCAGCTGTCCTCGTACAGCGTGCAGTTCATTCAGCAGATCAACGAAGACGCCGTGGTCATGTTTGACTGGGGCCACATCCGTTGGCACAACCAAGGCGGTAAGACGTTCCACGATCTTCGCTTGCCAGCTACCTTGGCACTCCCGATGGAACTCTCCGGCGGGGCTAAGCTGCACAAGCTCATCGACGTGAGCGGCGTTACCATTCAAACCATGGACCAACACTCTGCCCACGACATGGGCGTAGACCTTGGCCTGCGGTACGAGTTGTCGGGATTGAACCAATTCCTGCAACACGGCGTGGCATTGGCAACACTGGTGGGTACTGTTACTCAACCCGCAGTGGATCTGGCTACCCTCACCGGTAAGTCGGTCACCATCCCTGCCATGACTACCAAGCCAATCGCTGATCTATTCGACAGGACTCAGAGCGATGCCTTCACAAACCCTTAGCGGAACGCAGTTGTCCCTCACTGCACTCCAGGAGTCCGATCAGGCGGCCTTTGAACACCTCCTGAGCACGATGCTCAAGTCAGGCATTGATCCGTCTGCCTTCTCGTACGCAACTCCTACAGTGGACCCTGTAGACGGCAACTACGCCAACACCTTGGTCAAGGTGGCTCGTGAGAAAGCGAACGTGTCACTCTGGCCTTACTCTGCCCAACAGTCCATTCGCTATCGCCGGATTGGCATGCCTGCAATGAAGACCCGCTTCGGTGGAACCATTCGTGCAGACTTGCCAACCACCACGCGTAAGCTGATGGAGATCTTCCTGACCAGCAATGGCTTGTATGATCGCTCGGCCCAGTTCGTGGACGCGCCAGTCAGTGCAGTGGGTAACGTCACCATCACTTGCAACGCTGGACAGTTCTTGCTCTACGGGGCTACGTCGTTTGCAGTGAAGCCGAAGCAACGTCAGTTGGTGGACGTCATTAAAGACACCACCATCCCGGGCTTCCGTGTCCTGTCTGACTTCACCCCTGTGGCGAAGACTCGCCTGATGGATCAGATGACAGCGGACAACACGGCTAACCTGCCGTATCCGCTGGAGCCTGCCATGACCACCTTCGGCAACCCAACGAAGATCTCTGGTTACCGGTACGACAACACCAGCATCAAGGCAACCGCGGCTGGCGATGGCTACTACTTGGGGACAGTGGATCTGATCTACACCCGGTACGACTTTGGCTGGAGCACCAACGGAGCACAGTTCCTTGTGACTGGTCCGTCGGTTCCGACCATTGCCTACATGGTGGCACAGGTTGCTCTGCAGACTGGCTTCCCGATCACGGCAGCCGATGTCAATGCGCAGACCTACCCGTCCGTCCCGAGTGGTCAAGTGGATACCCTGACGATCACCTTCAAAGATACCAACCTGCGCTACACTGGCGAGTTGACTATCGACTATAAGGCTAACTGATCATGGCGAACTTCCCCCTTGAGCAACTGCTCACGTACACCCCGCTGCAAGCAATGCTGATTGCGATCAACGATGTCCACGGCACCCAGCTAAACCCTCGGTACGTGGAAGTCGACAAGATCGTCAGCAGCTCTGGTCAGAACCTTGTGGTCCGCCTCAAGGCTCGCACTGTCATGCCCAACGCCGATGAGAACCGGTTCAGTGGCAGCGGTGACATCACGATCAAGCGGCTGAACTTGGCGACCATCTTCCCCGTGCCATTCGTCTTGGATTACTTCGGTGAGGTGGTCAGTCACGATGTGGCCAAGACCATCACACAACGCACCGGTATCGTCTTTGACGAATCGGACTTTGACTCCGTGGTCCTCACGCCCACCAGTTCCATCCTTAAAGCGAGTGTTAACTCGTTGCGGTGGTACGGGCAGATGACCATCCAGAAAGCTTAGAGGTGACCATGTACGTCCGTCCAGTGCGGTACAACAAGCCCGCCAACCAGTTGATGCTGGACATCATGAACGCCACGAACCAAACGGCCATTGAGCCTTGGCAAGTGAAGTTCGGTGTCCCGTATCCGGTTTCCGAGCCAGCTCCACAGATCAACGTGCAACATCTGAACGACTACAACAACCACCGGCCAGCGGCTAACACCCTGACCGGCATTGAAGTCATCCCGACTCCTGAGTCTGGCTGGCGCAAGACGGCACAGTTGGTCTACCGTCGTTCGGTGATTCAAGATCAATTCATCAGCGTGCCGTTTGTCATTTACTGCACTGACACCAGCGATGATGTCATTCTTAAATGTTTGAGCGAACAGTATGGTCTCTATCTCGACAAAGAACTGGTTGAACTTCAGTTCATCGAGATCGACCTGAACGATGTACTGTTCTGTACGCACATGGGCTCCATTCTGGAAACCGACGCGTGTTCTGACTTCGTGCAACCGATTGCTTACAACCTCGTCATTAAGATGAAGCCAGAGCATCCGGTCTACGTTGGTGAGATCCGCGTCTACATCCGGGAAGCTGTCCAGTTCCTCAACCGCGACATCAAGACGACTCTGCAAGTCCTGACTTACCTCGGGCCTGAAGATCACGCCAAGATGCCGGCTGAGATGATCCTCCCCAACAACCGCTTCGTGGACCATGACTACGTCATGAAGAACCTGAAGGCCGGTGACTTGGTGGACAAGTGGATCGTGGACACAGCGAAAGCAATTACTGGCGACGATTGGGTATTCACGCAGAACCAGAACCCCTTCAACCTCTACGGGACGAAGGTGGTCTACAACGGTCTGAACACTGGCGAAGTGTACATCAATGATCCGAAGGTGACGAACCTGCTGATCGTACAGTTCTCCGACGACCACTGCTCGAACATCCGCGGTCAATGGATCATCGGTTACTACAACCGTGAGACCTGGCTGCGTCGTGAACGGATCGACAACCTGCCGATCCAAGACCAGTGATTCCCTGAGCTATCGTATGAACCGTATTTCTTTCTGACCATAAAGGCCGTCCCATGCAAAAGATTGTCCCGACTCAACTGTCGAACTATCTCCAAGTGTCCAACTTCTTGGGCACCCCTTTCGAGAAGTTTGACAACACCACCCTGAACCAGAAGTTCGACATTCAAGCGAACGCTGTGATTCAGCCGAGCATGCGCCCTACGCTGCAGTTCTTCACCATCGGTATCGGTGGTCACGCGTACACCATGGGCCCGAACGACATCCCGCTGTCCGACATCCTGGACCACAGCTCGGGTGACGCTGGTCTGTTCAAACACCTGCCGTTCGTGATCCGTCCGATCAACGACGACCTGACGGCTGGTGAGCGCACCAAGTACTGCCTGCGCAAGATCATCAACGTGGACAACGTCGACTACTACGCCTACTACGGTAAGCGTCTGAGCATGGCTGGCGTCGTTCCGAAGATGACCAAGCGCACTGTGGTCGACGATCAAACCGAGATCGAAGAGTACGAGTACACCGAGGCGAACCTGTCGCCTACTCCGGCCTCGATCCCGAACAACGAAGCAGTGACCACCAGCAACGAATACCTGGCCACCTCGGCCATCGTACCGATGCCGTTCACTGAGACCGACGTGGCTGAGCTGTACAACGTAGCCGAGATCCTCTTCGGTGACCGCCGCATGGCGATCATCTCCGAGTTCGGTTTCTGCACTGCAGTCAACGCTGACGTCTCGATCAACACCTCGGCTGGCGCTGTCCAGTTCAAGGAAGTAATCGGTGCCCAAATCACCGCGATCATCTCCGGTCACTACGAGCTGATCTTCAACAGCAAAGGTTTTGACTTCAACCTCGAAGTCGGTGCTGTGCAACCACTGCTGGCCACTGGTCAGATCCCAACAGTTACCATGACGCTGCTCGGCGGAGTCTAATCACAGACGCCTAAGGTGAGACAATGAAGTACCAAGACGATTCATACATCTACAGGATCATGGCGATCGATAACGGGTCGTCCATGCTAGGGATGGTGATTGTTCTTCTTGACCTTAGGCTGGGTCACTATCACGTCGTGGCGAAAGACACGTTCGTGGCAGAAAAGCTCCTCGGGCGTCACGAAGGGAACGTAGTTTCCCATGGCGCTCGGTGGGCTAGACAGAACACCCTAAAAGACTGTGTCCGTAGAGAGCTGCACTACCACAACCCTCACGCGGTTGCCGTAGAGACTCCGTTCTTCATGCCTCGGCGTGTCCAGAGTTTCGAAACACTCACGGAAATGATGATCTTCATCCGTCAAGCAGTTGAGGATCATTCTGGAAGGGACATCTACAGAGTAACTCCAGGCGAAGCCAAGCGAGCTGTCCAACCGGCCAAGTCAGGGAAGTTCACCATGAAGAAGGTCGTAATGAAAGATTGCGTCCTTGCCATGCCCAACATTAGCTACAACGAGGACATTGATAAAACCGCCCTGACGGAACACGAGTACGATGCCATCGCTGTAGCCGTAGCACACGGTGAGGCGATACGAAAAGCGACCGGGTTCCTCAGGAAGTAGCCTGTGAGGAATACGTCATGCTTATGTCTGACGTTATAAAGGTCTTGGGGGACACTCCCTTAAAAGCGTTCCCATGGGGTTGTGTCGTGAAAGACACGGTAAACCTGTTCGTGGATGAGCCGAACAGAATCACGGAAGATTCCACTGGCAAGGATGTCACTACAGCCCTGGATTCTCTCCCTGCTGAACAACGCGATCTGGTACTTCGAGCCAAGCTCGATCCCACTCGCCGTTGTGTAGCCACTCCCGCGGGGGGCGGGATGGTTATAGAGCATGAAGACGAGTCAGCCACACTCGATGACACTGCCGCGTTGCGGCGTGCCATGCTCACTCCGCAATTCATGATGACGATGCTCACGGTGGTGATGCCACTTGCCATGGGTTCGTACATGATCTCCAATCTGGCCGCCCATAAGGACTTTCATTGGGGCGAGGTATTCTCAGCCTTTTTCAAGGTCTTCGGTTTTCCATTTGGAGGTTAATCATGGGTGAAGAAAGCAATACCCCAACTCGGGCCGATAAGAAGCCCGGAATGTCCACCTATATCGTCATTGCCATCCTCGTGCTGATCGCTGCGTCCTTCGCGGTGGAGGCCCTCTCTGCCTTAAAGGAAGGCCGTCCCATCAACACCGAGTTCGTTGGTAAACTGCTCGATACGTTGATGGCGCTGATGAACACACCATCGTCTACCACGTAATACAACATAGAGACCCACCAGCCCTTAAACAAGGCTGGTGGGTCTCTATGCCGTTACTTGCGTTTATGCTGCGGGTTCGGGATCTCGTAGTGATTAGCAAATAGATCACGTACGTACTCCGAGTCCTCTGCCGTCTTCTTGCCCGGCTTGATTACACGGGTGATCTCGATCTTGAATGGGATCTTGATCTGACCTACCGAGACGCCCTCAGGGACCTCTAGGTCGATCTTCACGATGTTGCACTGCTTACCGTCGGCATCATTGAAGACGTCGACCTGTAGCTCGTGCTCAGTGCCTTCCAGCGGGAAGAAGTAGCGGGTCTTCACCAAGCCATTGGGTACGAGGCGAGAGAAGATAGTAAAGGTAGGTTCACCAATATCGATCTCGTTCTCGTCGCTACCATCATCCTGCTTCTGCTTGATGGTCTGCTCGTACTTCACAGCCGCACCATCACCCTCGCCTTCACGAGTCATGCGTACACGGATGCTGCCAAAGATGCCAGCGTCTTTACCGAAGTCGCAAGGCATGCCCCATTGTTCTTGGTACTCACTACCACGAGCGCCAGCCTGCATTGCTGCAAGGTCGTCTACACGCCCGTAGATCTCGTACTCACGTTCCTTGACAGTCTGCCCAGCCGGAGGAGCTAACGCCTCCAGAGAGGTGGTCACAGGAGGATTGAGCACCGTTGCCAATACTGCCTTTGCATTCATGATCCGTATCCTTGCGCTTGAGCAAAAGAAAAAAGAAGAGCGTCATAATAAATGAGGGCCCGAAGGCCCCCATCTATCTAATGCTCATCAAACGGTACGGATACCGATGATGTCGCGAGCGCCGCTGATTGGCACCAGTTCGAAGATGAGGTTGTCCGCAGACACCACATACACACGACCTGCACCGGCAGTCTTACGCCCGATGGCGTAGAGTCCGTTCAGGGTGTCGCACAGGGTTGGATCAGCACCTTCACCAGTACGGCGAGGGACACGCACTTCCTGGTCAACGAAGCCCAGTTGTTCAGCCAGCAACTTGATGTGGATCATTGCCACTGGTTTGAACAGCACCACCATGTTCTTGCGGAACGCGGTGTAGGCTTCAGGATCGTTCTCGCCCTGCACCAGCAGATCCGTGCACTCCATGAACTCTTCACGCAGGTCGTCCTCGGTGAGGTACTGCATGGAAGCCAGGAGGATACGGGTACGGCTGAGGAACTGGGTGGCGTAAGCCGTGCCCTGTTTCTTGAACGTGTTGCAGTTCAGCAGGTCTTCGAAGTCTTCGATGAAGCTTTCGATCCGTGGCTTGGCCAAGCCGAACTGGTCGCCCAGTGCGGAGTTCACTTCGATGGTGAAGTGCTTGTCCAGGTAGTTCATGACGTTTTCAGCCAGCGTACCGCGCAGAGACTTCAGACGCTTCTGCAGTTGCAGCAGGTCGCCTTCGTTCACGCCGATAGCCTTGACCGATTCCAGGGCTTTGATGCTGGTGGCATCGCCGGCCAACTGGATGGACATGATGTTGTTGGTTGCGGTGACATCGCCTTCGTTCTTGGTCGCGTCGCCTGCTACACGGACGGCTGCTTCTTCGATGGTCGCGACGGAGATCGCTTGCTCGGAGATGAACGGGCTGGAGATGTCCAGTTCGCTTAGCAGTTCTTTGGCAGCGTAATGCTTGGTAATCTGCAACGCATCCAGATCCACTACGTCCAAGTCCTGACCTTCGAAGATGTCATCACCCTCGAAACGTTCAGTGGTGGTACGTGGGCGGTTAGGGCGCTGTTGGGCGCGGATTGCGTGTGCTTCTTCGACCAGATCGTCGGTCATTTGGATGAACTCCTCACGGATTTGACCGTCAACGCCTTTGACAAGGAAGCGTACCTCATTGTCAGGGTCGTATGCACGGCGGGATTGTTGTTTCTGCGACCAGCTCCAGGTAAACTTGGAGCGATGAGCAATCTGCCAGTTCTCACCCTTCATCCAGAAGTCGTCGTACGGACGTTCCTGGCTCATGTCGGGGCCTTCACCGCGTTCTACCTGCTCTTCACGGGCTGGACGATCGGGTTGGCGAACAGGCTCTTCACGACGAGTCTGTTCAGGAGCTGGCGGACGCTCACGAGTTTGAGCAAAGGCAGATCGAGGAGTGGACTGCGAACGCTCGCGCTCATCCTGATTGCGGTCGAATACCGGACTGCTACCACGAGGCACGTCACGACCAGCGAACACACTGTTGCTGGCCCGTTCGTCTTGCGGCTCGTTACGGTCGAACCCGGAACGGCGATCGCCGTATTGATTACCCCGGTCAAACACGCTACGGCTGCTACCACCACCGCCCCACTGACGAGATTGACCGCCGCCACTACGCTGAGTGTTACGGCCGCCACCGCGGGTGTTGCCCGACAGACGGTTCAGAATGTCGTTCCATTTGGCGTCTGCACGCTTCATATCGCTGTAGACGTCATCCGGTACGGAGTTCGCGAACTGCCGATCGGACAGGCCGAAGGAGCCACAGTTTGCATCAATGCACGTCATGATGACGTCACGGATGGTGGCTTCATCTTCCCGCTCACTACGGGACCCACGCAATTCGTCTTCAGCAATCACAGCGATCACTTCGACGACGTTGGCCATCTCGTTGTTGTTCCAGTTGCCTTTGGACATGTAATCCGCGTAAGCACTACGCAGGTCGTTGTCCCGGGCGCGGTTTTCGATATAGTCCACGGCTTTGTCGTAGACAAAATTGACGAAATCGCTCATGATAACTCCAGCTGGTTAAACTCGTTGAATAAGACGCTGTACACCGTCTAAGACTGGTACGTGTTCCGGGCTCGGCACTGTTGTACGAGTCTCCGGGTCAAGCTTCACACATGGGTTGAACCGGTTGTTACCAATCGGTGTCGACTTGGGCAACACACCAAAGCCGGTGACTTCGGCAAAGGAAGAGTCCAAGTACATGGTGGGGCCAATCGGCTTGGCATCCTGCGACTTACCACGACCGTGCGTGTCAGTCTGTTGTACGATCACCGAGGTGACCTTGAAGAACATGTTGTCGCTCGGGTTGGATACCGAACTGACTTCAGGATGCTCAGCTGCAGAGCTGATGCCATGAATCAGCCAAGGGTTGAAATACTTCCGCAAGATGTCCTCGTACTCTTTTGGCTGGAGGACCTTCTTACTATTACCGGTGATCTTGAACAAGAACTCGAACATGCTGTTGTTGATGTTACGCAGAAGATAGCGAAGTACTTCCAGGCGCTTGTTATACAAGCTGGCTTCTTTGCCCCGGTTGTTCTCCAGCATCGTACGCATCTCGCGCATGATGTACGCCATCAAATCGTACAGATCTCGACAGTTCACCTGGACCTCTTGCAAGGTCTTGACCGTCTCTTGGTCGACATAGCTGTCGAGAGACTTGAGGTGAGTTTCGACGTCCTCTACCAGACGACCGTAGTTGTTACCTTCACCCCACTGGATGAACGCCATGAAGACGCACCACCACCAGGTCTCCTCCAACTCGGAGGGCTCGGTCACGAACTCTGGGAAGTGGTCGATAACGTAGAAGAAGCCCGCAGCAAAGGAACGAGTCATCTCAGTCCACGCGCCCCGGTCCACCAGCATGATCAGCTGAGTGGCGATGTTGTGGTAGCCTGGTTTGCGCCGAGGGTGAAGCCCATCGGGTTCTTTGCCATGAGACGAGACAACGACCCAATGATCCGAAGGGAACTTGGCTTCGTCGTAGTCTTCTTTCTTCATGATGATCGGACGGGTGCCGCAATACTTCTCGAACGCCCCGTACATCCCGTACTTGCAGAACAGGTAGTGGGCCAGTGAAGATTGCACATGTCCCAGACGGATCAGGTCTGAGCGGTTGCGCGACTTCTTGCCACCCTTGTTGTGCAACTGCGAGTAAACCACGTCAGCCTTTTCACGTACGCCATCAATGACGATCGTGTGGCTTTCACGGTTGAAGCTGATCGGTGCCCGAGGAATCCGGATGAACACACTGTTCTCATCGATCTCAAACGCTCTATCCCCCATCACCGGAGCAATTGCAAACTGCTTGCCGGAGATGTAGAGCATACCTGCCTGACGCACGAACGGCAGATACATGTACATCGGCTGTAGCTCTTTACCATGCAGCGAGAACTTGTACTTAACCAGATAGACGTCACTGCGAGCGATGTCGTAGATCCGGTTGTTACCAGCTCGTGCACGGGTGATGACGTTGTACTCCTCAAGTGGATTACAGCGATCACTACCAATGAATACGAATCCCTCGGGATACTGCTTCTCGCCACACCGGATGATGTTTTCCACATACCGCTTGGCAGCGGGCACATCCTTACAGGCAATCCCTTTCACCACATCCTGATTGAATACAGGTGCTCGCTTGCGGTGTGAGAACTCGTGTAGTTTGTCGTCCATTGGAACGCCTTCACTTGTCGGATCGTAACTTTGACAATATCCCGTAGATGGTTATTGCCGCCCCTAAGAGAGCGACACCGGTTTTAGCCCACTCGACGAAGTTCCGCCTCATCGCGGATTCCTTATCTTGCTGAGCCTTGGTCAGTGCACCCTCATTACGCAGGCGCTGGAGTTCTGTATCCGCTCCGAGTTGTTCGCTGCGTAACTTTGCCTCCTCGACCTTCTTCACGGTCGTCTCGCGCTCGATGATAGTCTTAGCCATGTCATTGAGTGGACCGCCCGTGTGGGCATCCTCAATGGTCCGGTGCAGACTTAGCTTGATGTCGGCCTCCTCGAAGGTGAATGAACGATGGATCACATCGGACACTGCTTCACCATTCTTGATGGGGGTTCGACTGACGATGTGAACGCCAGTCTGATACTTCAAGTCCCGTTCGACGGGGATCATGAAGACATCACCTCCTAGGTTAATGTAGCGAGTCGCTCGCTGAACGTTCTGCGCATTATCGACCGCCTTGATCATAAAGACAAAGGTAGCCTCACCGACCCCTGGAGCGATGGATTGCAGTGTAGCCTCATCGCGTTTGATCTTGTCAAAAGGATGGATTGCTCCATGGTCTGCTAACCACTCAACCAGAAGGTCGACATCCGGCATATAGCAACGCCCACCGGCGTCCTGAATATCCCGGAAATAAATGACGTATTCCACACTGGCAGCAACAACATGATGAGACTTGTTGTTGTACAGCGCTGCCTCGTACGCACGAATCCAGTAGTAGCATTCACGCTCATCAGGATTTGCACGATTCTTTAAAATATCCAGTGCCCGTTCCATCGACTCCTTGGGCATGGTGTGAGTCACGCAGACAATGAACTCATCGGCCGAATAATTAGTACTGAGAGGTGGCACTACTACACTGGAGCCATCCCTTGTAGTCACCAGCACATCGCGCTCCATGTAGTTGAAGTACGACACGGTGACCATTGGTGCACCCTTGATACCATTTTCGTGTTGACGGCTAGCCATCCGAATCCGGCTGGCAGCTTTATGTTGAAACGGCAAAGCCGTCTTTGCTAGCTGGTGATATTTCTGGGTGTCTATACGCTTCGGCTGATTTGCATTGTCGATACGTGAGAACTCGTCCATATAGGTTGGCTCTTTATTAAAAATTTACACGTGTATTTTATTACCAGTGTTTGCTCACGTAAATAATGTATTGCCAAAAACAGCTTCAACGCAATAGCACCTAGCCACCATCCAGACATACAGCATAAAGGCGGAGCCGAAGCCCCGCCTTTATGTTTAGACAGCTACCGCTGGTCTAGGCTTCACCCTTACGGATTAAGCACCAGTGCCATTGCCGGTATCACCGCCGGGAGCAGGCTCGCCAGCGCCACCTTCGCCACCGGTGGTGTCGTCACCGGTAACTGGAAATGTGGCAACTGGGATGTGCCAGCCCTCCGACAGTACTTCGTCCAGGCCGATCACGTTGATCTTGCCGAAGATCGGCAGGTGGTTAACGTGACGGTTACGCGGCTGAACCATGGCTTCGCGGATCTGGGTCTCGTCACGCGATACGTTCACGTGGGAGATCAGCTCTGGAATCCAGAAGTGAGTACCGCAGTTCAGAGGGTCCAGGCCTTCGGTTTGACGCTTGAAGGTCCAGAAGATCTGCTTGCGGATACGCTGGTCAACTGCCGACACTTTCTCGAAAGTGATGTCATCGCCCAGGGTACGGCTGTCGCCGGTGGTGATGATGTACGAAGCAGTCTTCGGATCGGAACCGATCAGAACGTGGACCTTCTCACCGGTGTAGCCGGTGTAGGCATCGAGCGCGGTCTTGTAGTTCGATTCCAGGATGCAGTCCTGGATGTCGGAACGCAGAACGTTGGCCAGAGCAGCCTGAACGTCTTGAACGCGGTCGTACGAACGCAGGGACACAACCAGCTTGCGCAGGTCGAGATCACGCTCACGGTACCATGGCTTGACCAGGAAGCGAGCGATACCTTCAACTTCTGGGAGCAGGTCGTCAGAAGCGATGGCGTCGGTCAGGAACTTCCAGCGGCTCAGGCCGTCGGTGAAGCGCAGCAGGGTGGTAATCGCCATGTTGTCGTTACGCAGACGAGCTGCGGTCACGAGCAGGTCGATGTCAGCCATGCCACGGGCTTCTTGCAGCGGGCTTGGGATCGAGAACGGGCTGCCCAGCATTACTGGGTAACGCTCGGTGTACTCGGAGCTGTTCAGTTGCAGACCGCGCAGACGACGGTTGGCGTTGGACAGACGAGCGTTCGGTTCCCAACCGATGATTACCAGGTCTTGCAGGGCATCGTGGATGTCCTTGCCGACGCCAGCTTTGTCCAGAGCCAGGATTTCACCAGCGGCGTTGACGATCTTGTCAACAACGATTGGCGAGGCGCTAACAGTGGCGTTGGCTTTCTCGGTGTCGACGTTACCAGTAACGACGATACCCAGGGTCACACGGTAGTCACCGTCAACGATCTGCTTCAGAACTGGGTTGGTCAGTGCTTCGCCTTTGTAGTTGACGCTGTTCGCGTTCAGCTGCAGGGACGAGGTACGGAAGTTCAGTTCCAGCTCGCGAGCCAGACCTTGGTTGCCCTTGATGAAGGCAGCACGTGGCAGGGTTTCGACGTCGAACGCCAGAACATCGCCATCGCCCTTACGGACGTAGATGGTCTTCAGACCAACAGCGCGGTCCAGAGCATCGGTTTGGTTCGCTTGACCAGCGATCTTCACCAGGCTGTTCTGAGCCAGGCCGACCAGGTTCACGCGCTTGCCGATGGCCAGAGCGGAAGTGGTAACGGTGCGGTTGCCCAGCTCGACGGTGCGAGGAGTAACAACGCTTTCGGCCACGAACAGGTCTTTGTTGCCATCGTGGATTTCAGGAACCAGAGTGGTCGACTGATCAGCCAGGATTTTGTAGTTGATCGCAGCTTCAAGCAGACGGCGCTGTTTGAAATCGGCGTGGTCACCACGGGTGTTGTGCAGGAAGTGGTTCAGAACCAGGTGGCTACGGATGGTGACGTCAGCGCCGCCTTGTTCCGGAGTCAGGATCACAGTGCGATAGAACGCTTCAGCGAACTCGCCCTGTTTGGCCGCTTTCTGGTTGTAAACCATCGACAGACCGATGAAGTCGGTCAGGTTCGAGTTGTCGAACGCTTCCATCGAAGGGTTGGCCTTCTCCTGGAAGTCGAAGTCGCCCATGGATTCAACAGAAACCACGGTACCGGTCTTCGGAGCCGACATGTCGCTGGCGCCCAGAGCGCGACGAGCGTAGTCACCTGGCTCGAGAGCGGCCATTGCGATCACGCCCATGGCGTCTTTCTGAGCACGGGTCAGGTCGGCAGTGTTCTGGCCGAAGTCACCCAGCGATTCCATCGAGATGGAACCTTCGATCGACATTACTGCCGATTCCATGCTGGCGAACAGGTTTTCGTGGTCCAGGGTCGACAGGGACTCCATGGAAGCGATCTGGGCATTGCCCACGATGCCGCCTTGGGCGTACTTGTTCTGGATAGCAGTGGCCTGCGCATTCAGCGTCTGTTGGCTGGTGCGAGCCGATTTACCTACTACGCTCATTGTGTTTCTCCGCGGAAGATGCAGCGCGCGCTGCGATTTACTGCGTCGCATACTGAGTTCTCATTACCGTCACTCAGCGCTTTCGCAAGTTTTGCATACCATTGCAGTTTTTTACCGCATGGGTCTCAATACAATACCGAGTTAAAAGGAATTTCCTTTACATACTGTTTGAAAGCACCAGTAGCTGCGGCTGCTTGCAAACCAACTCGATGGAAGAGAATGCCGGTCATCTTCTCAGCGAGAGTCTGACCATCATTCTTTAAAGCCTCAGAGGCACGGCTGAACGGAATCAGCCTGACACACAATACCTCACTATCGGACATGTAAGCCTCAGCGTAGAGCTGCTGCTCCTTGTCACGAGTGCAGGTTGCCCCATAGATAAAGGTGTCAATTTCCTGGTTGGCCGTGAAGGCACGCTCTTCCAGGGTCGGGACAGGAGTGGCTACAGCCAGCACATCAATGAGTCGGCAGACCACTTCAGGGTTGCATCCTGGCAGTTTCGCCAGCACGTCACCAGCGTTCCAGTTGACCATCTTGTAAATCAAAAGATCCCTAGGCGATAGTATGCCTGAAAGTTTCTCCCAGTCTGCAAGATCATCGTTCGTGATGCCCAGCTCCTTCATAATGAGGTCGAGCCATGCGGGCACAATGACCAGTTTGATGTTGTACATCAGTATTCACCCTCGTGGGACAAAGAATGGACATCAAGTTATTCCTAGTCAAGTCAGTTACCCTACTGTACCTTGAAAGTCAAATCGAAGGGTACAGTTCGAGTAACGCATCAGTAATCCGCTCTATGTTGAGCGAGATCAAGCTACCCGAAAACATCGGTGACATTGGAGACGGACGGAACATTCTGTCCAACCTGCGCTCCACTGTTCTGGAGATGTTGAACAGCGGTGGTTCACAGAGATATGAGCCGGATATGCTGATGCAGCGTATCAGGATGAATCTCCAGTCTGATGACGTGACCTATAAAGCGCTGGATAAGGTCATCCGGAAGTATCCAGATGAGTCGGTTATCCGCAAGCACATCAACGACATCTCCCGTGAGATGCGTCGCTACAAGAACCGTGAGAAGCTGCACGACATCGTCAAGAAAGCTTCCTACACCTTGTCGTTCAACGAAGCCGAAGTTGAAGATTGGGACACCTTTGTACTGCAGACTGCACAGGACCTCCTGTCGGTCGATATGGAGACTGAAGAACGCGTAGACCCAGCGTTCATTACCAGCGTCAACTTTAATGACTCAGCGTCGGTTACAGCGGCGTTTGAGGACATGAACAAATCTCTTTCGATTGACGGTATCATCAAGTTCCCGTTCAAAGCCTTGAACCGCATGATGGGTGTCCAAGGTGGTGGACGCCGTGGTGAGTTTGGTTTGGTTAACGCCTTGCCACACAACAACAAGTCCGGCACATTGCTTGACCTGTTCCTCGGTACCTGTCTGTTCAACGATCCGTTCCTGTTCGACCCTGAGAAGAAACCTCTGGTTCTCCTTTACTCGACAGAAGACGACGTTCCGATCATCATTCAGAAGATCTACGTCATCCTCAAGCAACTCGAACTCGGCATGGCTGTCTCTGTCAAGGGTCTCGACCCAGCAGAAGCAACTGCGTACGTCGTCGAGAAGCTACAGGCCCGTGGTTGGTTCGTTGAGATCCACCGGATCAAAGGTTCCTCCTTTACCTACGCCAAGTACATCAAGCACTTGGAGCAGTACAAGGCGAAAGGCTTCGAAGTCTGTGCATCGTACGTCGACTACCTCGCTATGTTCAGCAAGGATGGTTGCGTTCAAGGCGCTACAGGCGATGACCTGCAAGATCTGTACAAACGGACACGTGAATACACGTCTGCCGAGAAGATCCTGCAAGTAACTGCACACCAGCTCTCGACCCAAGCCAAGGAAGAGAAGCGGATGAACCCTACCAAGTTCATTCGGGAAATGCCGGGCGGTGGTTACTACCAAGGTTGCAAGAAGTTGGACACCGAGGTGGATTGGGAGTTCTACGTCAACAAGCAAGTGGTCAACGATGGCGCTTACATCGAGTACCTGTGGGGCAAACACCGTGGTGTGGTCGAACCTACTCCGGAAGCTCACAAGTACTTCGTGCTCAAGTTCAACGCGAACCCAATGTACGGCGTGATGTACGACTACCATCTGGAAGTCGACCTGAGTTACAAGATCATCGGTGGTCGCCCAAGTTCCCAAGGTGGTGGGATGGCTTGGAACGACATCGACGAGATGAACGATACCGCCATGGCGGCATAACAGCATACAGGGCAGGCCAAGCGGCCTGCCCTGTATGTCGTGTGTCACGGTGCTGGGGTAGAAGGGATCTGTGCTGCCAAGGACTTGATCAGGAGTTCCTGTTCAGCAATCAAGGCATCCTTCGCAATGATCGCATCACTGAGTCGGGTGATGGTCGCAGTCGAAGTCTCTTTGTTGGTCTTAGCTGCTTCACGAGCTGCTAAGAGTTGGGTGTGCTGTTCTTCGGTGACGACGTTGCTGGTGGAGGCTCTGGCTAGGGTGACTTGTACATCCACGCCGAGGTTGCCCTTGCACGCTTCCCTGAGAGAAGCCAGTACGTCATCGAGGTCACGGTAGTTGGCCCACATGCCCAGATCCACTACACCAATCAATCGACTGTAAGGGACACTACCCAATCCAGGATAACGATCAATGTAAGTGTCAGGGACGTACATCACGTTACCCGCGTTGTCACGCAGAGCAATGATGATGGCACCGTCCATCTGGTCTTCAGCGTAGGCTGTGTTGGTCAGACCCACCGGAGCATAAACCAACTTGAGTGGATCTTGCCCACGGACGATCAGTTCGCTGAAACTACGGTGAGCAGTGACGGTGTAACTCTTGGCTGGATCTGCATCGAACGGGGTCCGAAGCAAGAACGCACCCGAGATGTTCATCGGCGGAGTAATACGTGCCATGGCGTCCTCAGACAAAGAAAAAATAAAAGGGATAAGCAGGGAGGGCCGAAGCCCTCCCATGCCTAGAGCTGTCACATGATACCGGGGATCTGCCAGGGCATGGCATCCTTCAGTTTCACACGACGTTTCTTCACGTACCGCTTGACTGCTTTGCAGCGATGCTCAGTTGCCATCGCAAGTGCAGCTTCGAAGTAGTTGTCCTGTGTGTGGTCGTTACCAGCATAGACAACGCACCCAGGCTCCTCAGCGATCGGTGTAGCGACGATCGCGTAGTAATCTAGGTTACCCCTGTGCTGAACCCTTACACACACTCCCACCGTCCCTGTGCGCCATTGTTTATCGCGTCGCTCATGGATCATTCGACGCATGCCTTGCATGTACAGCGCACCGTGCTCGTGCAGATGTTTCACAGCAGCCTTGTATGATTCGTCGGCATCACCGTAGACACTGTCGTGAAAGTACGCACGCTCTTTGAGTTCATTGTCGTTGGTAGGCGAAACCACCCAACGCTCCCGGCGCTCTGATTGGTCACGATAGATGCCTTTGATGCGAGGCACCAAACCGAGACCGTCAACGATGTAGCCAGAATCCAGAACCATTACAGACATGATAAACCCCATGGTGGTCTAGGGGAGCACATTGGCACTCCCCGTACAGTTGATTAGTTTTGCAGCAGGTAACCGAGCGGTTGATCGTCTTCGGCAAAGCAGAGGATGGTCTCACAATAACCACCCAACTGATCTACGTTAGACTCGCTCACAGATGGCAGGTACTTACCCAGTTCAGAGATGAGTACCTTCTTGTTGTCAATGTAGCAGTCGTCGTCTTTCAACGGGTTGCACCACGCCGTCTTTACCGGAGGGTAATCGTGGATCGTGGTCGTCTTGTACGAGGCTTTCGCCGCAACCCCAGACTTCTGTTGGTTCCACGCAGCCCAACCACCTTCGTAACGCTTGTCGAAGGTGGAGACCATCTCGCTGTCAGGAATCCCAACGTCCAGATAGAACTGCCAGAGCAAACTACCGGCTTCAGCGTACGACACAGCACGAGTAGAGTCACGATGGTAGGCCACAGGCTTACCGTCAGTACTCATGCCGATCTGGTACCAGAGCGACAGCAAGAACGGGATGTCCTCTTTGTGCTGCCCAACGATTACCCCACTGACTCGACACTTGCCACGCTGACACAGGCCACTGACCTGGTTGTTGTAGTTGATGTCGACCTTTCGGTTGGCGTCCCAGATAGGGATAGCCCGAGCATTCGCCAACCAAGTGCAGTTGAGGATGGTCTGACCGGTGTACGCCTTCTTCATGGTGCAGGGTATGGCCTCTGGGAGACCCGCTGGTGACTTCTCGTCGGGGAAGGATAGCCCGTTGCCCTCGTAGAAGTCGATCGACGCTGTAGCGTTGGCACAGAAGGTCAACAGTAGAATGCCTAGGATGCGTTTCATGTTACTCACTCTTATCCTTGAAGTACTGGTTCAGCGTCAGGCCAATGGCGTTGAACGCGTCCTCTTCTTCAGTCGTGTATTTTAAAGGTTCGTTACGGTTGTCTTGACGCTTGGCAGTGTGGATCGCATGCCATTCGCCAGCGGTGCCGTAGCGGCAGCTGAACTCACCAACAGTACGACCGCTCATGAGGTTCTGGATGAGGACGTCCTCACCCTTCTCGCCGGCGTAGTTCGAGTTGATGACCTTAGTTGCTGCCTGGATGCGGTTGCTGTTGTGCAGGTCGAAGCAGTACTTGTCCAGCTCTTTGCGCGGACGTTCGGCTTCGTCTTCCTTGAACAGCTCAATGACCGCAGTGGAAGCCATCAGCACCAGATGTTCCAGCAGGCTGTGATCCGCTTGGCTGATCTCTTCACGCAGGTTACGCATCGCCCGGTGTTGGCGAGCTGACTCGAATGCCCGACGGTCAACTTCCTCACCTTCCTTCGGTACCTTCTTCGGCGATTGGTGGAATCGGAACTCAACTTCGGCAGTGTTGATCGGACGGGCTTGGAAGTCTGGCGGTACATCGCCGTCTTTCATGGCCGAAGCGTCGATGACAGCCTTCACACGGAACTCTGCACCACGGTTCATGATCTCGTCGATGTTGAAGCTGGCTTCGAACTTCTGGAAGCGGAACGTCTGACGGTTGGTGGTCAGATTGATCGTCCCCGACGCCTTCTGGAACAGTTCATTGAAGACATGGCCGAAGTACAGGACCGGGAAGATCTGTTCGATGACGTCGTGGCTGATGAGATCACGGTTAGCTTCGGAGTATTCGGAGGCGAAGCAGTAGATGGCTTGTTTGCGGATCATGGGTGGAACTCCTTGTGAACTATTGGTGAGAGGCTGGGGACGTCCCCAGCATCTATAACGGGTGTGTTACGCGCCCAGCTTCTCGTAGAGACGGAAGCACTTGGCGGTTTCTACTTCAGTGAACTCAACACGCTCAACCAGAGTGAGTTGTTGATCTGGACGATACACCTTCCAGAAGCCCGGACCCGGCAGACCTTTGTCCTTACCGGACTTACGGACCACCAAGACCGTCAGATGCGGCAGACCGGCTTCTACGCACCAGTCGTACACATCGTACAGGATCGGGGAGACCGCGTTCGCTAGGGCGTTGCCTTGAGACGGCAGGCCCATCATCAGTGCGAGAGTCTCGTAGTTGATAACGGTGTTACGTGCAGCGCACATCTGCAACGTGTTGAGGCAGCTTAGTGCTTTCATTTTGCGCAGGGAAGCTGCGTCTGTTGCAGGCATGGTCATTACATCTTCCATGGGAAGGCTCCGGCTACATTGGTAGCATTGAGTGGGTTGTTGGTTGATTGAGCGAAGCACGTGCTTGACTCATCAGTCGTTCTATTTCAACTCGATGGAAGCATTGGAACAACTCATCCTCTACTTCGACATCCAGTTCTTCGACGATGACCCGATGTAGGTCAACGTCACGTGCCCAGCACTGGCGGACATAGACCGCCAGCATCTCCATCGCCACCGAGATCACGATCTTGAGGTCCTTAACGACACCCCCATGAGCGAGTTCACGGATAGCGTTGGAGAGAGCACGGCCTTCAATGACAAGTGCGTACGTGTCACTGGAGTCTGCTTCACCGTCGCACATGAAAGCGGCGGTAGCATTCTTGTTGCACAGGTTCAGGATGCGGATTACAGCGATCGCACCCCTTACTGCATCGGAGACTGGGATCTCCTGAGGGTTCTCGCTGTCCATTACTTTGGAGTTGATGGCCTGCAAGTCGCTAGCCAACAACGACAGCCGATGAACCTTGTGTTGATCAGAATGTCCCTTGCGGTAAAACTGATCATGCAGCTCGACACGGTACTGAAGCAGGTGGGACGACTTGCTAGACATAATTCCTCCGATGAACAACTTTAAATCCCTAGGGGTAGCTGTTGAAGAACAGCCGATATGCGATGTACAGAACTCCCCAGATGATGAAACCACCAATTGGGAAGTAGATGAAGATCGTCATGAGCGGATCAGGGCGAGGTGCAGCAGGGCGCAGCCACAACAACAGTGGTGTGCCCACGAACTGAACGATGGCCGACAATACCCCAGCCATGATCAGCAAGAGATGTCCGTCGTTCATGCAGCTCTCCCTACCAACATGGCCCACGAAGCACGGAAGCGCTCGAAGAAGCCTGGTTGCTTGCCGAAACGAAGCGGAATGTTCCTCAGCGACGAGTCAGGATGTGCGATGGAGAACGCCGAAGCTTCAGCATGACCACCACCACCGAACAACGACGAGAGGGTAGTCGTGTCGAAGCCGCCCTTGCGAGCCCTGAGGCTGTATACGGTGCGTTCTTTACGGCGGGTATACAGAACCACGAAGTCGAAGCGGTCCTTCAGCTTATCGCCGATCTCGTTGCGCAGGTGATGCGGCGCATTGATCATGGCGTAAGTCGTACCGTCGTCCAGCTTGAAGGTTTCGATGTATTCCTTCAGCACGCTCTTGATGATCTTCTCATCGTACTTCATGAGCGCACTGCCGACAGCCAAGAACTCAGCCGGGATGTTGTCGCCGTACGACATCAGCTCTTCCACCCGATCGATGGACAGGCCACCATTGATCAGCCACGCATTGAGCGGCTTGGTGTCGCTGAAGTTGTGCTGCCACAGATCGTAGTCTTGGATCAACTGGATCGGTTTAGGCAACTCAGCTGGGACGATGGTTTCGATGTTGTTGAAGAACGCGTAGGCCAGTACCGCACCCGAGTGCTCACGATCGAACAACAGGAAGGTCTGGTCGCCGTCCATGCGATGACGCAGGTACTCGGCGTAGGTCTTCACCGGACGCATGTGGTATTCCAGTGGGGCAGCCGTCTTGTGGTGGTCGATGATCAACAACGACTCCACTTCCGACTTGACCTTGGAGAGCATCTCTACCGGGATACTCAGGTCAACCATGATGACGTGGTTGCCAAAGATGTCCACAGGCAGTTCTTCGCCGTATTGGTAAGCGAGGTACTTGGCACCTTTACCGAAACGGCTGAAGGCAGCCCAGGCGGCAACGATGCCGTCATTACAGCCACGATGGTACAGCACGATGATGTTTTTCATGATGGTCTCAGAAGGTGACAAGGTCGTAGGTGATCACGTCGGCGATGCCTGCTTTCATGACAGTGCGCATGCCGAAGATGATCTTGTCGGTGGTACCGCGTTCCACCAGTTGTTTGAGGGTCTTGCTCATGGGGCCGTAAGCTTCTACATCCCCGTAGATGTTTCCGTCTTCGGCACGATAGATCCGGTTGATCCGCGCACAGACACGATCACCCACGATCATGCGGTAGCGGTCAGCCTTCTCTTGAATGCTGGCTCCCTGCACCAGACGTGGCGCTTGGAACTCACAGAGCAACTCGCCGTCAGTGGCTTTGACTTTCAGCTTTTCCAAGCTGGTGTCGTTCAGGGTCTGTTGACCCATTCCCAGTTTTGCATTGAACGTTGCCATGGTGACCTCAGTGAACAGAATCGATGTTGGCAGAGCAGTCGGTGACCGCACCAGTTGTAAGGTTGATGACGATGAACGAAGCCACGTCGATCGCCGTACCTTCCTGATCAAGTTTGACCAGATGGAAGAACACACGAGTGTCGTTGTCTTCTCCAGGACCAGTGTGGACGTAGTACGGATGGTTGGTCATCACCGAACCCAGGTAGGTGATGTTGAACCCTTCATCCCGCAGCTTGTGGATCTGGTCAAAGATCATGTCCGTCAACGGCTGAGCGCATTCAGGGCGACGCTCACGCACGATCTGGATAGCACGTTCAATGTTGTCTTTGACTAGGATGGTGTTCTTGTCCATGGTGTATATGCTCGGTTAGACGCGTGCCAGAGTCAGGCCGCGTTGTCCTTGGTATTTGCCCATCTTGTCTTTGTACGAACGCAGGCACGCTTCATCGCCTTGGAAGAAGACGAATTGAGCGATACCTTCTTCGAGGTAGCAGCGGACCGGACTGTTGGTCACGTTAGCCACTTCGATAACCACCTCACCTTCAAACTCAGGCTCGATAGGCGTCACGTTGCAGATCAAGGCAGAGCGTGCATAAGTAGACTTGCCCAGTACGATCACCAGCACGTCACGTGGAATACGGAAGTACTCCATGGTCGGGGCTTGGATGTAACTGTGCGGAGGGATCAGCACATAACGAGCACCATCTTCATCAACGCGAACGTACGGTGCTGCGAAGTTGGACTCCGACATCCGCTTAGGGTCGATCTCCGGCATGAACACATTGGTGAAGACCTTGATCTGGTCAGGGTCACCTTTGATGCGCACGTCGTAGCCGTAGGAGGACGTACCGTAAGAGATGATCTTACGGGCATGCTCTGGTGGCTCTTCGCCGTAAGGGACGTCTACAGGCTCCCCAGTGCCCTTGTCGACGTAGCGGACTGGCTTGTCCACAGCGCCTTCAATCATCGGCTGCCAATCGTCCAGTTCTTCCTTCCTCAAGGCGAAGGCTACATGACGACGGGGTGGGGTACCCTGTTTATAGATGGCGTTGATGTCGTCGATGACCTGCTGCTCGTATTGCGAGTACGGAAGCCCTACCAGCTTGTCCCGCTCATTCTTTCGATCAACGAAGCGATGAGTCGGGATACGGTTCTGCTGAATGATCCAGCGGTCTGCTTTTAAGCTCATGCGACTGTCACCTGTTCTTGCTCCTGTAACGAGAACATCATGTTCCTGATCTCGTCATCGAGCTTTTTAATGATCGGCACCTGATGGCGCATTTCTTCGCCGTAGAACATGGTGTCGACGAGGTTGATATTCTTGACGATGTCCGCGAAGCGACCGACTTGGTCGATCATCTCGCGGTACAGTGCCCTGACTTCTTCCGAGTGGCCGTTATAGCCAACGAAGATGTCGGTAACGACCAGCCTGCGGATGGCCTTATGGGTAAGCTTGATGCTCTCGTACAGCTTACGGCGCTCTTCGTGGCGAGCACGCAAACGTTTGTACCATCCCATGATGTTCCCCTTATGCTACTTCTGCAAGTTGTGCGTTATTGCGTTCGCGCAACGTCAAAGCGAGATTGAAGCGGCCGGTTGATACACCGTACTCTTTCTTGATTGCGTAGTTCCTGACCAGCTTAGTGATCTGGTTACGCGTGGTGTCGAATTCCCCCGGCTCCAGTTGAGTGTCGAAGTAGTCCCCTGCAAAGTACACAGTGACGCTACCAGACTTCAGTCCTTGTTCATCCTTCACGACTACAGCTCCGAGTTTGCGAAACCCCGGTAGCTCCGTGAGACTCACGACGAGATTGTCGTTGAGCTTGTGTATGGTTACTGCTTCCATAAAACCCCCTAACTACACATATAAAGGTACAGCTCCTTTTTTATTTACGGGTATCTTGGTGGTCCTTCACGTAGATAATGTATTGTCATATAAGAGTTCAACTTACAAAAGAAATACACCCCCGATACATTATGCATAGAGGACCATCCATCATCAGAAATTGGCCTCAGAATCAACAGCTAGGGCATCACTCATGATCAAAGAGTTTATCAAGCGCGACGGACACATCGAACCTTTCAAGGCAGACAAAGCTCTTGGTTGGGGGAAGTGGGGTGCCCGCGGATTCTCCAAGTACATCGACTGGCAGAAGATCGTAGTCGCTACAGTGGCACAGATGCCAGAGCGCTGCACTGCTAAACAATTCAACGCCGGTCTGATCCAGAACGCCCTGAACGAAGACACCTGGGCTGGTCAACTGATGGCTGGTCGCATTTACGCGGCTGACATTCATAAAGAGGTATTCGGTGGCAAGAAGAAGCTGCCAATCAAGCAGGTCCACGAAATCATGCAGGGCGCTGGCGTCCTGGTACAGCTTGACTACTCCGATGAAGAATACGCGCAACTCGAGAAGTGGATCGATCACGAACGTGACTTCCATTGCGCTCACTACCAGCTCAAACAAGGCCGTGACAAATACGCGCTGCGTAACCGCCTGACTGGTCGTGTCTACGAATCCCGTCAACACGCTCTGATGCGTGTGGCAATGGTGATCTGCGAGAAGCATGACCCGATCACCCGTATGGCCCGTCTGGAGTCGATGTTCTCCGACCTGAGCCATGAGCGTCTGTCTGCTCCGACGCCGAACCACAACAACATGGGTACTGGGCACAACGGCTTCTTCAGCTGCTGCCTGTTCACCTGCGACGACACCAAGGAGTCCATCGCGGCCTCCAGCCACATCGCTGAAGTCATGACCTACATGTCGGCAGGCTTGGGCGAGAACATGCAGGTGCGTTCGCTGGGCGATCCTATCCGTGGCGGTAGCATCGTTCACTCCGGTAAAGGTCCGTACTACGTCAAGCAGACCGGTATCGTTAAATCGAACAAGCAAGGCCCACGTGGCGGTAGCTTGAACGAATTCTTCAGTGCGTACGATCCTGAAGTGGCCGACATCATGGTCATGAAGAATCCACGTACCCCGATCAACAAGCGTAACCGCAGCATCGACTACACGATGATGCTGAACCGCTGGCTGTTGCTGAAGTCGTCCCTCAACGAAGACGTCTTCCTGTTCAACATCTACTCGGCTCCAGACCTACACCGTGCGATGTACGGCAAGGACCTCGCTGAGTTCGTGCGTCTGTACGAACAGTACGCTGCTGATGAGACCTTCAAGAAGACTTGGGTCTCGGCTCGTCAACTGGTCGTCAATGCTCGCTCGGAAGGTTTCGAGACTGGCCGCTTTTATCTGGCCATGATCGATGAGATCAACTTCCACACGCCACACCGTGACTCGATCCATTCGTCGAACCTGTGCGTTGAGATCACTCAGCCTACTTGGCACTACGATCACCTGATGGACCTGTACAGCACCAAGTTCTTGGGCTACATCAAGTTCGCCAGTGACAAGCAGAAGGACCACTTCCTGGACTCCAACGTCCCGGTAGAAGTCCGTGGCATGATCGGTTGCGTTGCTGCAATGGAACTCAAGCCGGGCGTGCAATACCGCCGTGCTCTGAAGGACCGTGCTGAAGGTGATGATGGGTGGACCACTGTCTTGGCCGTTCACGAAGCCAAGCAAGAGCCTGAAGTCTCCCTGTGTGCGTTGGCCGCGCTGATCCCAACCAACATCCACACCGAAGAGCAATACGCCGAGACCACGTACAACGCCCTGTACATGATCGACTACTGCATCGACCACAACGACTACGCCTTGCCGCACATGAAGCTGACCGCTCAGGCACGTCGTAACGCCGGTGTGGGCCTGATGGACGTTGCTCACTACATGGCTCAGCGTAAGCTCAGCTACACCTCGCAAGAGGGCATGATGGAACTGCACCGCATTGCAGAACGTCATGCGTACCACCTGATCAACGCCTCGATCCGTCTGGGTCAAGAGCGTGGCAACGCCGAGTGGATTCACAAGACCGACTGGCCTCGTGGTTGGACTCCGCAGACGACCTACAACCGTAACGTCGACAAGCTGGCTCCATTCGTCAACCAGTACGACTGGGACGACGTCTCGCGCCGCCTGATCGAGAACGAAGGTTGCCGTAACAGTTCCTTGATCGCCTACATGCCAGGTGAGTCTTCGTCCAAGTACAGCGCCTGCACCAACTCCATCATGGACCTGCGTGAACTGTCGATCATCAAGACCGACGGCGACAACTCCATGTACTGGGTGGCTCCAGAAGCCGACACCTTGAAAGAGTGGTACTCGATTGCGTGGAACCGTACTCGTAAGCAACACTCCGAGACCTACGCGATCTTCCAGAAGTGGACTGACCAATCGATCAGTGCTGACTGGTACGCTACATTCAAGGGCGATGAGAAGGTTAGCTCCTCTGACCTGATCGACGAAACCAACTACATGGCAGATCTGGGTCAGAAGACCGTCTACTACACCAACTCTGACACCGCTGATAAAGAAGCGCTCAAGTCGGTAATGGCTCGCGTGCGTCGTGAAGTCGAAGACGATGGTCTGGATCTGTCCGGTCCTGTCTGCACCAGCGGCGGCTGCTCCGTATAAAGCTAGGTAGGTCGGAACATGAGTTCCGGCCTTTCTCCCTCAATTCAGAAAGACATGAATCCAATGGAAGTAACTACACAGCCTTTGAGCAGCAGCAGCGTTATCGGCGTCTTCAACATTGACAAGGGCGATTACGGTGATGGTAAGTTGTTCCTCGGTGAGCCGAAGGGTCTGCTTGATACCGTGAACACCCCTCACCCCGGCCTGTGGGACTTGTGGCGCTCATTGCGCAGTCTGGACTGGGACACCAACGAGTTTGACTTCAGCCCTTGCCTGCTGGAATTCAAAACAGGCGACAAGGGCATTGCTCAGGCAATGATCCAGAACCTGGGCTGGCAGTGGGAAGGTGACACTATCGCTGCGAACTCGATCATGGCAGTGGGCAACCACTTCGTGACCGACTCCGCATTGAAAGTGGTGTGGGATCAGATCGTAGCCAACGAGAACCTGCACGCTACCACGTACTCCGAGATCGTACGTTACAGCTTCGATGCACCTAACCAAGTACTGAGCGATGTACTGGGTGTGAAAGAAGCTCTGTCGCGCATGGAGACTGTCTCCCGGGTCATGAACGAGTGCTACCGCATCGGCCTGAAGGTTTCTCTGGGCCTGATCGACCGCAACTCGAAAGAAGCCTACTGGGGCGCTTTCATGTTCACCGTGGCCCTATTCCTGTTGGAGCGGGTAAACTTCATGGGTTCGTTCGCCGTGACCGGTGCTATCGCTCAGACTGGCGCCTACATGCCAATCTGCAAAGCGGTACAGCGTATCGCTCAAGACGAAGCCGAAGTTCATGTGAACGTGGGCAAGTACATCATCACCAACGAGCTGGCAACTCCTCGTGGTCGTGAGTGCTGGAAAGAGAACCGTGACGTCATCGACAACATGCTGTTGGAGATCCGTGCTGGTGAACATCGTTGGAAGAACTTCCAGCGTGACTCTGGTTCGGTTGTGCCGGGCGTGGGCTGGGATGAGATCGGTTCGTACATCAACTTCAACTGTGCTGATGCCATGGACGTTCTGGAACGCCCTGTGGACTTCAAGGCTCCGTTGGAGATGCCACTGCCGTACATGAAGAAGTGGTTGGACGTGTCTGGTACTCAGGCCTCCCCACAAGAGCAAGACAACGGCCAATACCGTGTGAACGTCGTACGTCACGATGACCATGATAAGGTGTTCCCGTTCGACCTGCATCGGCCGAAGAGCACTTCGCCGATCATCCTGCTGAGCTAAGCATCCGCCCCCTACAGTGCTCTCGGGTGCTGTAGGGGGTTTATGCCGACATCCTATGTACAGCATTTCCATCACTGTACTTTGTCCCCAATGAGGATTACCACATGAACGCTGCTCACACCGGTCGCGCGCTTCTGCTCGCTTCCCTGAATGCCGCTGCCGCTGCGCAGGGCATCACTTTCACGCCCGATGACCTGGTGTTTCTGACCCCAGTTCCATCGACCAACCCTAACCGCGAAGTGCAGGTCACTTATCAGGCTTCCCCAAGCAGCCTGTTCGAAGGCGAGGCCGTAGCTTTCTACGACCGTCTTGACTTGACCGCTCTGTTCGAAGGTGCTGGCATTGACCTGATCGAAGTCGTCAAAGGCTTCCCGACCACCACCGAACTGGTCGAGCACCTGAACACCCGCTTCGGCATGGGTTTCAACCTCGACGACTTCATGATCGGCACCGTCATCAACGAAGAAGACACCGAAGTCGTTCTGGAAGCCCTACCAGGTTCTTTCGCCTTCAAAGGCCAGCTGCTGATTTCTCTGGTGGTAGCAAAAACCCCTTTAGCTGATGCCGTCGTGAATCCAGAGCTCGGCGGCCTGCAAGTAACCCCAGTTGACTCCGAAGCAGAACCTGCCTAAGAGTCGACCCGATAGAGTGAGGGATTGACTCATGGCTGAACCACAAGTGCCGGAAAGCTGGACTAGCACGATTGGTCAGTTAACGCCTATTGAGCCCTCGCTACTGTCTGGTGAGGATAGCGTTGAGATCACCGTCAGTACTCGTGCTGACGGTGGTGAAGGTCTGCCGAAGAAGACGTATCGGACGACCATTGGCGACATCCTTTCTATCTACGCCGCAAGGCGAGATAACCCAAACCAAGTCACTGCTGAGCAGGTTGGTACCTTCGATAAAGAGCAAATCTTAGAGTTGCTCGAGAGGCCGGGTGAAGACGACGTAGCGGGCAATGCTCTGAGGCTGGGCGGTAAGCTGGCTGAAGAATACCTGCTGGTTGTAGATTTCCAACAGACGTTGCAAAACGTCACCAGCGACATCGACGATATTACAGACACGCTTGTACTGGGTCTGTGATGCACCCTGATGTGCGATCTTGATTAATCTCAGGATCGTACATCAGGACCTCTATTTTATGTGAGGGGCAATCTTGTCACCTTGCCGACACCCAACATAAGGAACACCGCTAATGGCAATGTCCAACGCTGTACTCGAAGCTGCTCTGAAGGCAGCGATTGCCCGCCTGGTAACCGCACTGGCGAACAAAGATGCACTCAACAGTCTGAAGCTGGAAGGCAAGACTCTGGCCGAGATCACTACCCTGATCCTGGCTGGCAAAGCAGCCACCGCCGGTGAAGCTGATAACGCCCTTCTGCTTGGCGGGAAGGACCTCGCTACCATCCAGACTGAATACGCTGCCGCTATCGCTGCTGCCGTCGCAGCTGCCAAGACCGAACTCGAAGGCGACATCGCCGCCATCGACAAAGAATCCATCGGCCTGGGCAACGTTGAGAACTACGGTGTTGCTACCGAAGCCGAAGCACTGGCTGGCGCTGCTGACAAATACGTCACTGCGTTCCTGGCTGAGAAGATTGCTCAGGCCAAAATCGACGCCTTGGTTGGTGCGGCTCCAGAGACCCTGGATACCATCAACGAGATCGCCGCTGCACTGCAAAACGATCCGGACATCATCAACAACCTGATGACCCAGATCGGCACCAAGGAAACCCCTGCCGGTGCACAAGCCAAGGCCGATGCTGCGCAAGCCGCTGCTGCAACCGACGCCACCACCAAGGCTACTCAAGCCCTGAACGACGCCAAGGCCTACGCCGACAGCACCAAGCTGGGCAAGACCGATCAGGCTGCTGACTCGGCGATGCTGGAAGGCAAGACCCTCGAGCAGATCCTGGAAATGTCCGGCGTTACTCCGGATGACTTCTCCATCGCTCCGCTGAACGTCTTCCTGGGCGTTGACTACGTGGCCATGGGTGCGTCCGAAGTTGGCGAATGGTCCGGCCCTGCTGCCATCGGCGCAATGTCCGGCACCACCCTGCTGACTGACACCGGCGTTGACAAAGCGTTCCTGTCGGTAAGCGTAGTTGAAGCTGCCGTTGAAGGTGTGGCTTCGAAAGTCGTTACCCGTCGCGTTGAAGTAGCTGACAAGGCAGGCGTTGGCCACACCTTCGTCGAGATCTTCAGCGTGTCGATCGCTGACGTTACCGTCAAAGGCACCGGCTTCAACGAGCTGGTTACTGGTAACGTGGTCGCTGCTGCCATTGCTGATGCCATCACTCCAGTGCAAGAGCAACTGGACGAAGTGGCTGCAGACGTTGATGCTCTGGCTCAAGCCATCATCGACGCACTGGACATCGAAAGCGACAAGCTGGAAGGCGGCGAACCTGCCTAACGGCAAAGCGTCATAGAGCGAGGGCCTCGGCCCTCGCTCTTTATGCCGTCAGTCGAGACTACCGTTCGGGATGACCCGGATCTGCCCTTCATCAGTAATGCGTAGACGCCCTTCGTCTGTGATCCGACGGATACCTCCAGACCAGAACAAATGGATCTTCTTGTCACCGATATAGATGAGGGACGTCTCCTTGGCGAAGATGTCTACATCAAGGAAATAGAACAACGACTTGAAAGGATCTTCGATGTCGATGTCAAACTCACCGTCCACCAAGTTGAACCTACCGTCGAGGTACGCGATCAGTGCTGACTTGTCATGGATGTCTTTCACGTCTTCCAAGTCAAGGGAGAACGTAGGGTAGTGGGTGTTGATGTCAGCCCGTGCGTAGAACAGGTCATGCTCGCCTTTGAAGGGACTGTTGGGTTTGGCCTTGACCAAGATCACAGTGTTGTCTTCAGCGTCGTGCTCATCTTCACCCGGTTGCAAGGCTCGAGGCAATTCCACCTCTACCATGTTGGGGTTCAGCTTAACGCGGTTGGTACGATAGATCAGGGCGAAGAGATTCTCCAGCGCTGTCTTGTCGGGGTCGAACTTGAAGTTGTCAGTTTTACACGCCATGAGATAGCCTCAGTAGAAAGCCCTAGTCATAGTATTTCGCCACACACCTTGAGCGGGTAACCATTGTCCTCAGCCACCTCTTCCATGAACCCTACGAAGATGTGCCGGTGACAGAACTTCCCATGCCCACAGTAGCAAGCAACACAGATAGGACCTTCCTGTTCGAGGAACTCTTGGAAGGCTTCAGGATGGGCTCTGAACTGCTCTCTAAGGCGTTCCAAGTACAATACCGTATACTGGTCGTCCGAGACTTCGTTTCGCTTGTAGGCCCACAGTACGGACGGCTCTGGGGCAAAGACCAACAGACCTGACTTGACCGTGATGTCGATCAGCTTGATTTGCCTCTCCTTGGCCTTACGCCACTGGGAGAGAGCGATGGTGTAGAGTTCCATGATTCCCTCCTTCGTCTATACAGTGACACGGCAAAATAAAAATAAAAGCCACCCGCAGTGCATCCCCCAATGCTCTATCCGAAGACGGAACATTGGAGGCTGCACTAAAGATGGCATCACTCCGCGAGGAGTGGCACTTCGTGACGCCTGACATCCCCTTTCAGCCGGATCGGGAGATGTCATTGGCAGCGACGTGGAGCTTACGCATCGACACATCATCGTTTACCGTAACACACCACGGGTAGCGTTGGCGTGGGGCTACGGAACAGCGACAACCCTAACTATCACGACGAGTTTGTCAGGGGCAACGAAATAGATGCTGGGGGCGCAATGCCCCCTAGCAATGTGGCCCGTCCGATGGGGGAGTGGACGGGTACCACGAGTGCGAGAGCACAAGCTCTCCTCTTATCTACGCAGTCAAGCGCATCAATGCTGGTACACTGTTAAAGAACAGGTCCTACATACTATACTGGCATTTTGCCTGTTTAGATGTTCATCAATGCAGCAAGCGAACGGGTGTTGCACTCACCGTCACGGATGCAAGCAGCCATCCAAGTGTCGTAGTGACGAACCAGTACGTCGGCAGCGTTGTCAGCCAGCATGTTGGAGGTCAGTTTGAAATCCTGAGCCACACCAGCGTCCAGCACTGCTTGACCGTCGATAGTCAGCAGGTTGTTGGCACTCAACCACGACATCAACTGACCGCAGTGACCAGTAACAGTCTCTACGTCGTTCATGCGAGTGGCGAGGTCTTCGATCATGATTGGATCGGCGTTGGATTCAGTCGACGGCTTGCCGTCTTCTTCCTCTTCCTCTTCTTCCAGCTCAGGATCTACCGGGTCGGTAGGCTCGGCATCCGGATCAGCTTCTGGATCAACGGCGTCTGCGTTGGCAGCGTCGATCTCAGCTTCAGGATCGATTGGGTCAGCTTCCGGATCTACCGGGTCAACTGGATCAACCGGATCTGCCTCAGGATCGAGTTCAGGATCTACCGGATCGGCTTCTGGGTCCAGTTCAGGATCGACAGGATCTGCAGCCGGATCAACCGGGTCAGTACCGTCGCCCAGTTCTGGGTCAGCGTTCGGATCGACAGGCTCGTCAACAGTGCCTTCGCCATCGTTCTGAGTAGACGGGGTGTCTTTCTCGATGGAGGTGGCTTGTACGCCGTCATCGAGTTTAGGACCCGACGGGTTTTCCGAACGATGCTGTTCGATCAGGTCGCCCATCTTGTCAGTGCCTTCGCCGCCGATAGCCGAGGCTTCTGCACGAGCAGCTTCAGCACCTTCTTCAGCGCTTTGCTTGGCAGTGGCAACCAGTTGCTCGATACGGTCAACCGCATCGGACATCTCACCCAACACTTGGGTTTGTTCCAGGTCTTCCATGGAGACGCCCAGCGCTTCCAGACCTTCGCCCATGCGACGTGCTACCTGCAGGACCAGTGGACGAACCACTGCAACGGTCATGCCTTCCATCGAGATCACTGCTTTCACAGTGCCGATGTTTTCCGAGAACAGGCCCAGAGCTTCGGCTTGGAAGTTCAGGGATTCCAGGGACGCCGAAGTTTCGGTATCACGGGTGGTGAAGGCTACAGGTTCAGCCGCATCTGCCTTTTCTTGCAGTTGCTGTTCGATCTGTTCGATCTCAGTCAGACGCGGGGTAAGTACGTCCTGCATGATCAATTCGACTTGAGCCTGTGGTTCGCTCACGCCATCGACGACCTGCAAGTCGGCTTGATGATCGGCTTGTTCCAGCACGTCTTCGGCCAGCACTTTGAAGGAAGTAGCGGAGTCGCTTTCCAACGAAGGGTTGAGCAAAAGTGCCTTGCCTACCGACATCAGAGCTTCAAGGCTGGTACGGTAGCCTTGAGCCTCATGGAGCATTTGAGCCGCGTTTGGTCGTGCGGTGGTATTGTGCGTCATGTTATGACCCTCTTCTCTGATATACTCCCCTTTGAGGAATATAGGAATGTACGCCAGCTTCTCGCGCATGTTGGGGATAATCTCTGTCAAAGAGACTGACTCTCACATTATAGTGAACGGAATACCCGGTCTGCGCTTTCAAAAGGACATCTATAACTTTTGGAAGACCAGCAAGATCGCCAACAACATCTTTACTTCGGTGTCACGGTCCTCCGTTAAGTTTCCGAAGTTCTTCGCCATCGAAGTCCTGTACATCCTTGAGCAGTTGCAAGATTCTCGACGTACCTTCTGTGGCCGGCGGACACTGGCGAAGGTAGCCGAGGAACTCATCAGGTCCACGTGGCTGCGTAACGTTGGCATGACAGGTTTCACCCCGCGCTTGAACTACAAAGCGTTGGATGACCTCAATGTCACATTATTTCAGCACCAACTTAACTTTTTACATGAGTACGATCGCACCACGTTTGAGTATGCCCTAAACGGCATGCTAATGGACGTGGCGGCTGGTGGGGGTAAGACCATCACCAACTTTGCCCTTGGTCATGTGCTAGGCGCAGACACCAAGGTCTTCATCGTACCGAAGAACTCTGTGTTCGACGTATGGGTCAAGACGATCAAGATGCTCTTCAAGAAGGGCGTCCCGGATCACTGGCACAGTCTGTCTGGGGAAGAGCCATCCCTAGGCAAAGAATACTATATCGTTCACTACGACTACATGGAGAAGTTCAATGCGTTCGTGAAAGCCAACAAGAACTCCTTCGGTAAGGTGTTCGTGGCAATTGATGAATCCCACAACTTCAACGAACAGTCGGCCCGTACTCAGTTCCTGATTGAGATCTGCCATGGGTTGAAAGCCTTCGGTGTGGTCCACGCATCTGGCACTCCGTTCAAGGCCATGGGTTCTGAAGCCATCACGTTGCTCAAGACAGTGTGCCGTGACTTCAGCAATGAAGTAGAAGGGGCGTTCCGTAAGATCTTCGGTAAAGAAGCCAAGAAGGCTCTGGAGATTCTGGCCAACCGCATTGGTATCGTTTCCTTTAAGGTGATCAAGGCGGAGATCGAGACCCCAGGTGTCGATTACCATGAAGTCAAGATCCCGTTGAAGAACGGTCCTGAGTACACCCTGACTTCGGTCCGGGAGAAGATGACCACATTCGTGGACACTCGTCTGAAGTACTACAAGGACGGCATGAAGGAATACGAAGGCCTGTACAATCGTTGCATGGACATGCACGAGAGCAAGCTGAAGTCTCCTCAAGAGCGCCAGTCGTTCACGCAGTATCGTAACTATGTCGCTACCATCCGTAAGGGTTACGACCCGATCACGATGAAAGACATGGTGATGTTCTGCAACCGCTACGAACTCAAAGAGATCGTGCCATCGCTGCCTGACACGTACCGCAAGCCGTTCCTCAACGTGCGTGCAATCATCAAGTACGTGGACCTCAAGGTCATGGGCGAAGCACTGTCTCAGGTATTGGGTCGTCTGCGCATCCAGTGCCACATCGACATGCTGCCGAACATGCCGCTCGACATCATCATTGACAACTCCGCCAGCAAGACGGTGATCTTCACCAGCTACGTGGAAGTGGTCAAGGAGTTGGACGTACTGCTCAAGGCTGCCGGGTACAAACCTCTGCTGGTCTACGGTGAGACGAACAAGGACCTCACCGGTATCGTCAAACAGTTCGAGACCGATCCAGATGCCAACCCACTGGTAGCGACCTTCAAGTCGTTGTCCACTGCGGTGCCGCTGGTTATGGCTAGCACTGAGATCTTCACCAACAGCCCGTTCCGCGATTATGAGCGCACTCAGACCATCGCCCGGATCGACCGTATCGGTCAGAAGCATCGTTGCCATGTGCACGAGACCTTCCTCGATACAGGCACTGAGCCAAACATCTCCACTCGTTCCAAGGACATCCTGTCGTGGTCCAAGCAGCAAGTCGAGGCGATCCTCGGTGTGCAGGCTCCTGACGATCTGGAAGCCTCTCTGGAGTCGTTGGTGGAAGACGCTGGCGCTACTGCGGATGACGGTGAGAAGTTCATGGAGCAGCTTCGTGGCATGCTTCCTGTTGACACCATCCCTGTGGAAGAGTCGGTCTCCATGGAAGGTATCTTTGGCAGCAACGCTCCGAAGGTCAACATCTACCGGCCTCGTGAAGTGCTCAAGGCTCTGCAGGACTCCTACCTAAACTCGAGCTGGCGCTCCAAGCAGAAGTTCAAGTCCGGGAAGATCAACCTGCCTGCAGGTCATCTGACCACGCCGAAGAACTGTGCCGAGACCAAGCGTGTCCTTGACAAGCTGGCCAGTGAAGCCAAGAGCCGTAGCAATACACTGCATAGCCTGACCAAGGAGTTCATCAACGGTTGGAAAGATCCAGCCAAGGTGGCCAAGTGGAAAGCACAGATCAAGAAGGACGTGCGGTACGGTAAGTATAGCAAGCAAGAGCTGAACGTGATCTACAAGTTCGGTGATCTGCCGGGTATGAGCGCTTACCAAGACGGTGGCGTGACATCCGTGGACTTGCTGGGTGATGACAATGTGATCCTTACCACTGCCAAGGCTCTGGAGTCTCTCCTCGGTCACAAGGCAGCCATCCTCTGGGACATCGTAGAAGATGAGTTCAGTGAGAAACGTTTCGGTGCTTTCTATAAAGGTGCCGATGACGAGATGGAATTGATCTACGACATCGAAGAGAGCGGATTGGCGCATGCGAAAGATGCTGTGGAAGTGTTCCACGTCATCGTCAACACGATCGACAAGGTCGTAGGTGACTTCATGAACGCTCCGAACATAGCCCTGTTCGAGAACCACTTCGAGGCAACCTACAAGGCCACTTGGTCCTTGCTGGCTAAATCCACCAAATAACCTTAGGGGACTTCGGTCCCCGCTTCTTTAAGGATCGATGATGAAACAAGGACTTCTTGGTCAGTACATGGTGTCTGACGCTCGTCAAACTGGCCGTCACCTTATCGCATCGTTGGAGGCTCTGGAAGAACTGGAAGCCCAAGACGAGAAGAAGGCTGGCGTCATTGAAGAAGCCAGTACTCTGGCCCTGCGTGTGGGTCGTGACTTCCCTGAAGACAGCGACATGCACCAGAACATGTTCAAGGTGCTGGAAGGTCTGGGCGCTACTGAGGGGATGAATATCTCCAACGAAGGCCTAGTCGAAATGGCAAGCAAGTTGTCTGGGTTCTGGCGTAAGCCTAAGCCTGACGTCAAGCACATGCCAAGCGACGAGAAGGGCACGTGGTCGGAACGGGACAAGGCTATCCGTCAGTTCATTGCTGACATGGAGAAGACCTACCTGAACCAGAAGTGGCTGGACAAGCAGAAGTTCGTGGAAGGTACCGTACCGGCCAAAGACTTCTCTGGCAACTTCCAGATCGACGGCAAGCCTGTGACTGACCCACTGGCCAACCTCGAACAACACAAGCGGTTCATCGAATACATCGTTGACCATTGGCAGCCTGTATTGGCGGGGCTGAACAAGCAGGTACAAGCCCTGCATGCCAAGGCAGTCGGTACGGCCAAGGCGATGATTGCGAAAGACATGGTGGACCACGCAGTAGCCGAAGTTGGCTTGGTCGTGGATGAGCTCAACAAGCTGCCAGACCCTACCGAGAAGTTCCCAAGCTTCACTGGCACTGCCATGGGTAACATGATCCCGGTCATCAACACCAAGTTCAAGGTGGGCTGGGTCAAGGCCGAGAAGAAGATGGAGGTCAAGCCAGACGACACTCTTCCTGCCCTCGACAAGGAAGGCGTGCAGAAGGTCGCTAAGCTCGTGAAAGACATCATGAGCAACCCGAACTTCTTCAAGCACATGCCGTGGCTGGAATGGCTGGACTTCAAAGGCGGTGACTGGTTCAGTGACTGGATCTACGAAGAAGACAACCACGTTTACACCGAGTACTACAACCGGTTCTACTGGCAGGGTGCTTGCGATCTGTGGTCTGACGAGATCTGGGTCTTGAACAACCAGTTCCGTGTGGTGATCTCGCTGATCAAGTGGATCGACCGTTCGGTGAAGTAAACAAAGAAAAAAGAATGGAGAGAGGAGCCCTAGGGCTCCTCTCTTATTCCGTCAGTGGATCAGTTTGAGGCCTTCATCTTTCAGGTCGGACAGTGTGCGTTGTACCCAGTTTTCATTCGGTGGACGTTTGTGTTGTTTCTGTGCAACCTCGTGACGTTTGTTCGGAGTGACCAGCAGCAGGGACAGCGGGTAGTAACCGCACTGGCCGGTGTAGGGATTGCCGTGACGAACCAAGAGCCCTTTGAGGGGTTCCCGGTCGTCCAGCTCCTCAATGGGAACAGCGATGTAACTGATCCCAGTGTCAGCCTGAAACTTACGGAAGATCAGGCCTTGTTCTTCGTGGTATACTTGAGTCATTTGGTAAGGTCTCCCAGACTGTTGAGGACTTCTGCGTTTTTCTCGGTCCAATCGGATTTGGTCAGCGCACTATTGAAGCTCATGGCGACCTCTACGTCATTGAACAGGCGAGACATTGGTTGGTAGACGTAAGTGCCGTTGACGACGAATCGTACCAGGAACGTAGCGTCGATGAATTGACCGTGACCACGCTTGATGAAGCGGTCGTGGAGCAGGTCAAGGGTGTTTTGGTTTACAGCAGCGTAAGTGTCACCGCCACGAGTGAAGACTGTGCCAGTGGTTTCGTGTTTCAGAGCTCGACCACCCAGCACTGCCTCATTGAAGTACACGCCACCTGGCGCATTAACAAGGACATCGATGCCGTGGGTCTTGGTGCCCAGCTTGATCTTAGTGACGCCGTAGTGCAGTTTCAGGATCACGCCAAAGATACGTGGCAGGTGATCGTAGATCTCGTACGGGAGTTGAGCGCCGACAACCATACGGCCATCTTCGTTCTCCTCGTACTTGATGATCAGGGTATCACCCACTTTCTCGTAGCCGACTTCTTCACACTCACTTGGAAGGCGAGTGATGAACAGGTCTTTGAATGGCTCGCGGGTATTAGCCTGAGCTTCAGCAACTTCACGGGAATCAACGATGATGGTGTAAGACATGGTACATGCTCCTTTAGCATGGGGATAGGGTAGGGGTGTAGCTGTTAGTGCAGTGGCTTGCTAGGAGTCTCGGCCCAGTCAAGGGACAAGATGATCTTGGCTTGCTCTATCACCACTTTGGCTCGGTATTCGGGTTGCAGCTCATGACGCAGCGAGAAGATCGGAATCCCCTGCAACGTATCAGCGTACCACTTCAGGCTTTCGAACGGGAACTCGAGTTGTTCGGTGTGCAGGACAGCACCTTTCAGGTCGACCACGTTTATCGTAGTCAGGAAGCCCTGAATGATTTCAATTGCAATGGCGTAGCTCTGACCTGACACGTAGTCACTCAGAACGCCACCATGGCTAGTCCAGATCCGCAGAGCTGGAGCGAAGACCGCAACGACGGCGTCTATGTACATGTTGCTCTCCTTAGCGGGAAGGTTTGTTGTAGCCAGGCACGTCCTTGATCAGGTGTGCCACGGTGGAACGAACTTGAGCCATTTTGGCTTTGTGTTCGCGGTTACGTTTAAAGTTGCAGTAAGCCTTGAAGCCCAAGGCAGCAGACATGACACCCAGCAGTACATAGCCGGCAGTTTTATCGGACATGCTTAATTTCCTTTCTCTAGGTTAGGTTGTTACTCACTGCTATCATGTACTGTTGAAATAAAGTTCAATCGAATCGGCATAAAGGCGAGGGCAACCGCCCTCGCCTATGCTTACTTGTCCGCAGCCTTGTTAGCTGCGTTGATCAATCGGATGTCCGCATTGCAATCGGCCACCACTTTGGTCTGACTGATGTACGCTGACGTCATCAAGACCAGTTTCTCATCAGGAGTCGCCTTGACCCACCGCTCACCCTTGGGAGGATTAGCTGGATCGCACTGAGGGACTGCCTGATACGTCACGTGGGCGCATCCATGCAGCATGAACACAGCAACCAACACGGCCAGTAACAACAAGCTACTGGGTCCGGGTACTTTAGGTCCGCCGGTCAACGAAAGGGCTCGCATGTCTCATCCTTATTCTTGGTGGCATTGCAAAAGGCCTTCCACGAATTATTGAGCGCTTGTAGAGCGACCTCTTCGTTGATTGGCCTGAGTTCTGAAACCTTGGGATCGAAGGTCTCGGCTTTGGTAGCATCGCTGGTAGGACACTGGGAAACTCGGTCGCGGTACTTGACCACTTCGACAATCTGGGGACTGGGTGTGCTGGGGGTTGGTATGGGAGTGCCTGTGCGAGCTGCACAGAGCAAGTCGATCTGAGCATCTTCCAACGCATCAAACCAAGTCCTGTTCTCCTTCTTGTCGGAAGTGTAGGTCTTCACTTCACTACGCAGATCTTCGATGGTCTTGTTACGATCACCGATGGTGGTCTCTTGGTTAGCGACCTTGGTGGTCATGTCGAACGACCAGTTAACCCAGTAGGCCAGACCAGCCAACAGGATGCCGATTGCTACGAGCCACTTCAGGCTACTCATTGAGAAGAGTTTGTCCACGATACATCCTCATAGGGGCTAGACTCATAGTAATGCGGCATAAAGAGGAGAGCCGAAGCTCTCCTCCCGGATGCTTACTCGGCAGCGCAGCTGTCAAGGAAGTTGATAACCAGTGCAGCAACCAGCGCGGCAGGGGTCACGCCCAGACGCTTGGCTTCTTTCTCCAGCACGGCTTTCTGAGCCTTGGTGATCTTGCCACCCAGGGATTCAGAGCGGGTCACGCCGCCCTTAGCGAAGCCTTCGAAGATCTTGGCCAGACGAGCTGGAACCTTGATGACCGCCGGCTTGGCAGCAGCTTTCTTTGCAGCTGGCTTGGCCGCTGGTTTAGCAGCAGGCAGCTTCTGGGCAGCAGGAGGAATGGTAACCGAGGCTACTGGAGTTTTCTTGGCAGCGGCCGGTTTAGCAGCAGCAGGCTTCTTGACGGCTGGCTTCTTCGCAGCAGGTTTGGTTGCAGGCTTTACTTGGTCGTGAACGGCCATGACGATTCCTTAGATAGTTGGCAGAGGACTTTCAAGAGTCCTTCATACTATCCCCATCCAGACCTTCTTTGAGTTTAAACAAAGTGATGGTCCGATTACCGTCAGCATGGATCACAGGATCGTGACCGGGTTCGCCCTTCTGATCAATCACGTCGAACATGATGTTGCTCATCTCCATCTGGATTGCAGGCAGAGTCGACAACTTGTTAAACAGATGATCGCCGAACTGGAAGTACAGTCGGTGCGCTGGAACCCCTTGTCTGTGAATGAACACGAACTTCTGCCTTTGAGCATCGGTCGTGTACATGCCTAGGAATTGGATACGGTCAGCCCATTCACACAGGTCCTTGGCGATGTCGTAGTGGAACTCTAGGTCCATGCCTTTCTCAAGGTACATCTTCTGGACCATGTCGTACATGGAGTCACGCAGCATGGCTCGAGCGTACTCTACGCCTAGTCCAGAGTTGATGCTGTAGAAGACGTAGTAGGTGTGCTGGTCAAGCAGCGTGGCGTGGATGCTGGTCTTTAGCAGGTGTCGATACTTCGACTTCCTCTTCGAGTACCAGCACAGGTCCCAAAGCGCTCTCAGGAATTTCATAATGGTATTTCCCGTCCTTGAAACTTTCGAATCGGTATTGTAGATGTGTGTCAAGCAGATGTGACACAGCTTTGGGTAGACGATAGATGCAGACCATCATGTCCATCTTGTGCAAGCAGATCTGCAAGTTGCAGTTCAATACGTTGCGCAGGTGCTTAGGGAAGAACTCGTTCAGCGCTTTGAAGGATTGCTCCTCGAAAGAGTAAGTGGTCGAGCCTTCACACACCAGATGCCATTGGTCGTACTTCTCATCTCCCTTGAAGATGACTTCCCATGACGATGCGTAGAAAGCTAGATCGCCTTCTTGGTGTCGGACCTCGTTGTCAGGACTCATGTCGATAAAGTCACTGCGGATCACTTCGCTATCGTATAGGTAGTCGTCCAGCTCTCGAGAGTCAGGATGCAATCCCTCTCGGAAGACCAACAACTTTTTCATGGTGTAAGACCTTGTCCAGTTCTACATCATCTCAGCTCTTTTTCTTTATTAACGGTGAACGTCATGCCCCATCTGTACCACGGATCTGGATACAAACAACCGGAACTCAAGCCCGGCATCATGCACTCGGGTGAGTTGCAGAAGTGGGACAAGACCGAATCCAACGAATGGCTGTACGCTACGACCTTGATGGAAGAAGCAGTAGCCCAAGGCTTTGCATCCGTCGTTGAGAAGCACTGGAACCTCTCTCGCTACCAATCGCATGGCGACACGGTGATAGTCATCATTGACGGCCCACTGCCCTCCCAGCGCGAACTGGAGGCCTTACAGGTCTATCTGTACAAGATCGACTGGGACACCAACATCTGGTCCAAGGTCGACAACATGCATAACGGCATGACCAACGAGTACAAGACCAAGTCAGTCATCGGGGCGAAGATGATCGACAGTTGCACACTGGTTGACTTGAAGGGTTGGCTAGGTGGCAAGAAGCTTGAGGTCAAAGCCAAGACCGCAGCAATGCGCTGGTAACAAAGAAAAAAGGAAGTTATAGATCGGGGACCCGTAGGTCCCCGATCTATTCCGTTATGCCTTGACGAACACCGGCTTCAAGTCGCTGATGTCGAACCAATGCAGATGATCCAATTTAGCCTGGATGACGGCTGTGCGGTGATGCACTTCACGAAACTCCGTGATGGTGCCCACTTGTCCTGCCTTGGTACGTACCAAGTTGTTGATTGAAGGGTTCCAGATGGTACCCTCCGGTGCCTCTACTTCAACTGTCTCTGTATCGGGCAGGTCCATGCTCCGTTCCAAGCGAGCAATGATCTCGCTGTTCATGGAGCGATGGTGAGTCCGAGCCACTTCTGCGATACGTTCACGCATGCCATCGGGCAGACGAACAACGAACTTATCCGCAGTGCGGCTGGAGTATACTGCTTGTTTCAAAGGACGCATGTTGAAGCCTCTTGCAAGTGGGACCCTTAGAGTCCCGGGTTAGGGTTTGTTTACAACGGTGTTGCTTAACGACCGGACAGGAAGTTCTTCGCTGCTTCTGGGTTCAGGTTAACCAACCCTTTACCGTGGAAGCGATTAGCCGAAGTACTGATGCCGGTAAACTCATCGCCGCCCATGTGCAGTACAGCCGACACATTGGACTTGGTGACGTGGAGGATACCAGCTACCCCATCCACACTGCACTTGTGGTAACCACGAGCGAGTTCTTCATTGCGGGTCTCGAAGTCTTTCGAAGACAGCTCGATGACATCGGGACGACGCAGTTTGTCCACGAACGAACTCCAGAACATCGGAGATTGATCAGGTTGGACGATGACAGGCACACGGGCACGACCGACACTCAGGATCGGCTTACCCTTACCACCTTCGATGACCGTCAGGACATCTTTAGGAGGCTCGCTAGCCAAGATGGCTTTCACCACCTCGTCTTCGGTTGCAGCTTCCGGCTGGTCGATCAGGTCATGACTTTCCACCGAGAGTGTTTCCCCTGTGAGGACCACAGGAGCTTCAACGATCATGTCAGCAATCGCCGACAGGACCGAATCACCTGAAGTCCGCAGATTCTCCGGGGTCAGCTCGTGATGACTCATCACGGACTCCACAGGCTTCAGACGAGCACGCAGTTCAGCTTTGCGTGCTTCCATCTTCTCAGCCGATTGCTTCTTGCTTTCCTGACGGTTCTTCACCGTCTTCCAGCCTAGGCCACCAACAGCAGCAGCCAACAGAGCACCAGCACCAACAACGATTGCGATTTGCTTTTCCATTTTGAAACTCCTTCAGTTCCGGGGGTATGATTAGAACGATTGACGCAGGCATTCAGCTTCGTGCAGCTTGGCACCGGCAAGGTCCAGCAGCTCGTCGACCTTAACCAGATCTTTCATGCCGATGGTTTCCATCACCAGCGCGTTCGATTCTGCTTCAAGCGCATCAGCACGAGCACTGTTAGCAGCAGCCTGATTGGCTTTCTCGATACGCTTGGCTTTAGCCACCGCAGCGAACTTACGCTTACCATTCCAAGTACGGTAGGCTTGACGAATAGCTTCCCACAGCGACAGTTTCTCAACAGGCTTGGCAGCGTCTTGAGCAACTTTCAATTCTACAGCTTTAGCGAGCAGGTTCATTCTATGATCTCCATTGATCAGGGTAGTTGAGTAAGAGATTATTCTCCGTACTCACTGTTACTATGTATTGTTGAAAAAGATTCGAATCGAATCAAGTCGGCATAAAGGCCCGGGGCAATCCCCGGGCCTATGTCAGCATTTGGTGCATGCCATCTTGTAGAACTCGTTGTTGATGTCGATCAGCTTATCAATCGAGTCTGCAGTGTGCAAGGCATCAATGAAACAACCTGCAGCACCTTGAATGGTTTTCATCAGGTGCTTGGCCGAGTCAAACTCCTCACCAGAGAACTTCTCAGCAGAGGTCTTCTTGATAAGCTGCAACATGGTGTTCATGTGACTGGCAGTGATACGGGCAGCCATCCAGCGTTCTGGGTTATCTTTGTAACCGGGAGCGCCAGTGTTGGCAAAGGCAGTGGAGACTTGTACGAGAGACATGGGACACCTCAAAAAGAAAGCTATAGGATTAGTATCCCGGCAAAACAAATAAAAAAGAGAAGTCTTGGGGCAACCATTCGGACGCACTTCAATGGGAGATCAACCCCACCATAAGAACGACTGTCGACGGTGCCCCGTAACCCTGTGTAGCGCTTGCCCTAGCTATTCCCGAACCCGTTCACCAAGTGCGTCTTCGCATTGTGCGAGGCCTTGCGTTACTAAGTCGTAGTCCTGCATCGAGCGGGAGGCCATTGCCATCCCAGAAGACCGAAGTTAATCGGAAAGATAGATTCATCGATGTGTTTACCGATGCGTACTATCTTTAGCTGCCGTGCACCTTAGGCACGCGCTGGATAGTCCGCACAGTCACTGCCGCAAGGTTACCCTCGACTGATTTCACATCGCACCGTTGCGTATCTCGTGCTATGAAGAGTACACCCTCTAATCGAGCCATCGCTGGCATCGACCTCGGAAGAAGACCTTTCTCCGAGTCCTGAGTGTGCATCTTCCCCGATGACGCAACCGCACTCTTCTCTTGCTCAGCGGACGTGCCATTACGCAACTCTTCCGCTTGAACAGACAAGGTGACAGTCAAGGCTAACAACGCGAGAGCGGTGAAGCCGCGGGTTCTGATCTGTAGCTCCTTAGAGGCTTATTGATTTCGCTTCAGCGTGAGGTAGTCAATGGTCTCCAGTGCTACGGTGCACCTACCGTTCCACGCGCCTTATGCGTGAGGTAGGGCACTGCAGTCACTGAAACGGATGATGCGGTCCCGGTAGTACGCGGCGGGGCGTCCGTCTCATTCGGCGGCGTCACGAGTGACACGGCCTTTAGAAGACGTTGTATGGACGTCCAGATGCGGCGCAAGGGACCTAAGAACGATCCGAACAATGGCACGATCCTTGGATGATGTCACAGTGCTACTACATACATCACGAGCAAAACGTATTTATTTACCCGGCTGGCTAATGGGCCTGAATCCGAGCACGATTTTGCCGTCTTTGTTAAAGGTTACTGCCGGGCGCTGCTGGGGTGTTGGTGTCTGCATTCACTGGGTCCGGGTAGAGTTCATTGAGGCGGGCTATTACTTCTTCCACAGTAAACCACCGGATAGGATAATTTTCACAGGCGCTCATGTCGTCTGTGTCCTTCTGGAACTTCTTCTCGTCCTTCCAGGCAGCGAGAGCACCCAAGAGGATGTCACGTGTCATGTCGTTGGCACACATCACGTACGTGGCCTTGGAGCCCTTAGGAAGGATGTGGAAGTCCACTGTCCATGAGGAAGCTTCAGGACCGGAGTTGTTCTTGAAGATGTCAGTCTGGTTGATCGAACCTTCTTTGGTGATCACGAACGCACTCATGTTGAACGAGGCGTTACGCAGGTTAGCCAACGGGATGCGACCAGAGACCACATCAGCGATCTCAGGGCCGGTGCCAGACAAAGGATAGATGAAACCTTTGTCCGTGAAGTACATGTCGACGTCTGCTTCCAGAGCACGGAAGTACACACCTTCATTGGCGTGGTGCGTTTCAGGGAAGCCGATTTTGCCGTGACGATAGACGAGGAAGTTCACAGTTTGGCTCCCGTGATGATGAAGGGTTTCAGTTTATCAGCACGGATCACATCGACCTTCGTACCGGTCAGGTGATCAATTCGATTTACCACCGGCATAGCTTCTTTGATAGTCATGCCACAGATGAGCATGGAGGCCAACAAGGTGCCACCTGTACCAAGGCCGTGCGTATGACCATCCAGACGGCGCACACGTTGTCCCATGGAGAAGATGCCCCATTGTAGCTCTCGGGTAATGATCGTGCCTTGAGTGAAGTTACTGATAGCCTCAGGGAGGAATTCAGTCACCTCAACCGTATCGCGCTGGTCAATCACCAGACGTTCCAGCAGAACACGTAGTTTGAGTTCCAGTTCAGTGCGAACCGATTCACTGATAGCGTTGCCAGCTCCACCGTAAGCGAACTGTCTGTCTTTGCTGATGAAGACTTTAGGGCCGTCTTCGAATGCTGTAGGGATTACCAAGGCCACCTGTTTACGGTCGCCGATCAGTTGCCCATCATGGTACACGATAGCTGTCATACAAACTCCAAAAATAAAGAGAGGGGCCGAAGCCCCTCTCTATGTTCGCTTATCAGCTGCGCGATTCGCACAGCTCAGCACGGTTCGAGCAGGACTTGCGCGGACTGGCTTTCGGCAGTGGTTCCTGAGGAGCAACGCCGGTAGCGCTGACCAAGGTCACTTCGCCGGTTTCGACGTCGATCGAGATGGTGGAACCGATCTTGATGGTCTTGTCGTAGTCTTCGACTTCCACGGTCATCTGGATAGTCTTGTCGACTTGGAAGACCAGGCCCTTCTTGCTGGCGTTGGCTACGTAAGCTTCGAAGGATGACTTCTCTTTAGCGAGATGCTTCAGGATGCCTTGGATCGATTCAAGTGCTTTGATTTTCATGCGGTACTCCAGTTGAGGTTAATGGGTGTTACATGAGACGTGGTTGTTGACCGTTGTCACGGCTGCCGAAAGCGAGGTCAGACAGGTTGCCGGCACCGCCGCGTTCACCATTGGAGGAGTCGATGACCGCTTCCGAGTGTGAACGTCCCATCCCCAGACGCTTTCCCCCGTTGCTGCCCTCGAACGTTTCCGTAGCCATCAGCGATGCCGAAGCAACCTCGTGTCCGAAACCGTAGCTCAGAGTGATGCGGAAGCCACGGTAGCCTTGGTACTCGATGACACGCTTGCCTTCGCTCTCGGCCAGGCTCTCGATGCTCAAGAGACCTTCTTTCAGTTCAGGATCAGGACCAGGGTACAGGGACATGAACCCGTCCTTGGCTTTGCGTGCCTCGTTGACCTTGATCGTGAGGTCGCTGCTGCTATGGCGCATCGTCATGACATGGTAGCCGAAGCCTGCATACTCTTCAGGCGTGTTGGTGACTTCGACATTGGAGACGTACCACGACATGCGTGGGAAGTCTGGCACGTTGAGGATCTCGCACACGTCTGCCACTTCGAGGGCGTCTTTGCAGCCTGCCGATTCACGGATGACACACAGCAGGGAGTCGAAGTTCAACTTCCCACCTTCGCGCTTCACGTAGGCTTCGAACGCCGGATGCAGGTGCTCAGAGACTTGCATCTTGGCCATGATGTCGTGCAGGGTATCGAGGTCGATAGTGGAGCCGAACCCGATGTTGTAACGGAAACGCTGAGGACGGTAGACCAGGTAGTCAGAGAACTCTTCCGACTCGTTACCGGTGATGACGAACATCACACCTTGGAACGACGTGTCGCTGAACAGGGACAGCAGACGCTCACGAGCTGGCTTCTCATCGTAGACCTTTCCGAACTCGTCGAAGTAGACCATACATGGTCCGATGGCCTTGATGATGATACCCAGCTCTTCTGCACCCATAGGCTCAGTGACCATGATGACTGGCAGATCTTGCGCGATCATCCAGTTACCCAGTTCTTCTGCCAGCAGGCTCTTGCCCGAACCCTTCATGCCATGCAGCAGAACGCCGTTGCTCTTGCCAAAGCGATCGTAGCTGGCAGTGATCTGCTTGACGCGAGCATTGTGCTTACCGAACCGCAGTTGCGGCAGGGTGAAGTTAGGGCGGTCCTTGACCATGATGATGCCAGGGCGACCGATAGACGCCTTGTACACCATTGCTGGTACGTGATCGATGAGGTTGGACTCATCGTTCATGCGGATGACCATGTGGTTGTCGAAGTTGTTGATGCTGATAGAAGCTTTGCGGTCCATGGGTGAATTTCCTAAGGTGAATGTGCGGGTTAAAGGGTACGGTTGTGGAGTTCGACGAGGATGTCGGTGAGTTTCTCGAACGCGTCAGCAATCAGACTCATCGGGGCTTCATCGTGCCCGAAGATGGTCAGGTTGCCTTTCTCAGGTTCGGCGTACACCGGCACTACCAGAATGAAGCGGTTCAAGCCATCTGGGTTAGCGTCGTAGTTCTGGATCACAGCGAAGACGACATGCCCGAGCTTCACGTAGATCGTGTTGCCTGCACCCATCATCTCAGTTTCAAAGCGGATGACAGGTTTGCCCATCGTGATCTTCCATGCACGGAAAAGCTCGATGAACGATTGACTGGTGTGAATGAAGTGGTTGAGCTCTTTGCCTTCTTCAGCAGACAACTGACTCTTGAGTTCACGCTCAATCAGTTGAGTTAATTGTCTTGCCAACTTCTGAAGTTTCATAGTGTCCCCTAGGTAGGTGAATACACTTGGATGATGTAGCGTCAGGTGAAAGTCGAATCGGCATAAAGGCAAGGGGCCGGAGCCCCTCACCAGACTTGCTTACTCGGCTGCGTCAGCAGTCGGTTCGAACGACCAGCTATCGGCCAGTTGCTTGGCCAGATCGCGGGTGACAGTGTTCGGCTCGCCGTACACGGTTTCGATCGCGGTGTCGACGACGGTCAGGGTGCCTTGGATCGCGAAGTCGATAGCCTGCGCTTTGTCTTCTATAGCGTTGGCATCACGACGGATGTCGTTCAGGCAAGTAACAGCGTCAGCGCGGGCTTGTTCAGCGGATACGGTAGTCGACATGGTGAAACTCCTAATGAGGGGGTGGGTGGATTATTGAGCTTGTTCAGCGAGTGCTGGACGCTCTGGTTGAGTGGTGAAGCACTGCTCGCGCAGAACCTTTTCCAGACCTTCGAAGTGCTCGGACAGGTACTGGGTCCAGGCTTCGCAACGACCGACCATTTCGATCACTTCAGCGGAAGTCTTCCAGCCGACGGTGGTGTACTTCTCTTCCATCACCTTGAAGTCCATGTCTTCGCGGACACGGAACACGGCGATGACGCCCAGGTGGGTGTTGCCGACGAAGCCTTTCTTGTCCATGTCACGGTCGGAGATGAAGCCGCACGGAACGATGTTGCTGTCCAGAGCTGCTGCAGTTTCCGGGCTGATCGGTGGCTTGCCGGTGATAGCTTCGAACACTTGACCGAGGTCGGTAGCTTCTACAGTGAAGAAAGTACCCACTTGCGGGTTCATGGTGTCACGGCGCAGGATGAAAGTATCGGTAGCGATCATCGCATCCTTGGCCAGCTCAGGAGTGAGCTCTGCCACGACTTCGTGAGTCAGGCCAGCGTGCAGACCAATGCCCATGCCCAGAACGTGCAGCTGTTCTTCTTTGGTCATTGGACGTGGTTTGTTTTCCGGAGCAGTGAAGCGCACTTCTTCGGACAGCTCACGCACACCGGAGGTCAGAGTGGTGTAGAAGCTGGATGGCACCTCAGGCACTTCCAGCAGTTGACCTTCGTGTTCACCGGCTACGTAGTGGGAAGCCAGGTCCAGACGTTCCAGATGGCCGCCGAAGCCGATGGAGAAGCCGTCTTTCAGTTGAGCTTCAGCACCTGCCGCACGCTGGTACATGGCCCAGTATGCGGTGTCACCGACGATCTTGCCGGCCAGAGTGTAGAGGATCAACTGACGCAGGTTTTCCAGCTTGTCGACAGTGGAACGACGCATGCCAGCGAAACCAGCATCCATGTCCATCATCAGGTCATGGACTTCGTTGTTGGTGTACAGGCGAGCGTCGCCCTTCATGTTACCGACCAGGTCGTTCGGTACGAAGTCTGGCAGAATGCCGAAAGTCATCTCGTCACGTTTGGTGCGGGTGTACAGCTTCGGCAGTTGTGCTTGAGACATGGTGAAACTCCTAATGGACAGCGGAAAGGTGGATGGGGTGAGTTGTCTCACCCCGAATGGATCAGACCAGCAGGGAGACACTGGCGTCAGGCGCTGGTGCTTCTGCTGGAGCAGGTGCGTCAACCGCGAGACGATCACGGATGGCCTTGTCTTCGTCAACCGTTGGCTTGATCTTGTAGCCAGTGCCGTCGACCACGAAGCGGATGTCACGAGCACCGAACAACACTTTACCGGCATCGTTCAGACGAGCGTGCAGGGTGATGTTGACGGAGCCAGTTTGGTTCGGGTGACGAGGACCGAACGTCAGACCGATGGACTGTTGACCTTCAGCACGCGGGATCTGGGTAGATGCCGAGTAGTCTTCGATCGCACGACGGTATTCGTACAGCTCGCTCTTGACCGCATCTGCGAACAGAGCAGGACGAGGAGCGTGCGGCATGCGGATACCGTGGAACAGGAACATCAGGGCTTCGGCTTCAGGGTTGCGGCCGTGGTAGCCGATGACCGAAGACGAGGTGATGGACAGTACCGGCAGGATCACACGACCATTCTGAATCACCGACTTGTCGGAGATCAGTTCACCAGCACGGAAGTTCTGGTTGTAGGTCCATGGGACGAAAGGAGCACGACGCTCTTCGCTGTCCCACTTGAAGATCGGCTTGGCAGTCAGATCGACCATGGTGTTCAGCAGAGCTGGTTTCCACGACAGATCAGTCATGTCAACGCCCAAGGCGTCCACATGCTTCAGCACTTCGTTGTAGAAGTAGCCGATGTCCATGGTGATCGGTGCTTTGACTTGTTCGACGTCGACGCCCTTACGAGCAGCGAATTCGGCAAAGTCAGCTTGCGCCGATACCTGCTGACCTTCGATCCAGGTCCAACGCGATGGAGCTTGCCACAGAGCTGGTACGTCGACCTCGGCAGCTTCGCGCTGCTTGAAGGATGGCAACCAGTTGTTCTCTTGCAGGAAGTTCGCAGTACGCTCCAACTGACCCGACGAAGCCGGTGCAGTGGTACGACGGTAGTGCAGCGACGAAGACTGTTCTTTCCAGAATGACACCAGGCCCAGTTCGTGAGCTTTAGTACGGTTCGGGTTCTTCATCAGCTTCGCAGCTTCTGCCAACAGCTTGCCGACCAGAGAACCACGCAGAGCTGCCAACGCACGGTGCTTCATGGCGAAGATCCAGATGCGGTTGACCAGCATGGTTTCCTTGACGTAGTCGTTCGCCGAAGTGTAACCGACCAACGACTGAGCTACCGACAGGTTTGCCAACAGGTCAGCGAAAGCCTTGATGGTTGCTTCGCTGTGCTCCAGATGCTCGAGGGTACGAGCTTGGAACAACTGTTCTACCCACATCACGGTAGCCAGATCGACTTCCTTGGTGAGCTTGATCAGCGAGTTGACGCGGTCAGCGGTCTTGTGGAAATCGTCGAACGAGATCTCACGGTCCAGGCCGGCGTAGCGGTGACGCAGGTAGTTCGGCTGGATGAAGAAGTGCTGCCACTGGGTGTCAGAACCTTCGCCGGTGGTGATGTTCTTGTAGTGCTGGTACGGGCCGTTCGGGTTGAACAGGGTGGTGATACGGCCACCTTCCACGAACTGCTTCATCTGACGCACGACTTCCTTGAAGAAAGGATCGGTAACGTCATCAGGGTTCCAGAACACCGACTCAACGCCTTGTTCGCTTTCGACCACCAAGTGACCGACCCGGGACATGAAGCGGGCGCACTGCGAGCAGTCGTAATGCTTGACGATCTCGGACACGTTGTCCGGGTACATCACCGAAGCCACCTTGCCGATGACGAGCAGGTAAGTGCTCATCATCTTCTTGCGCAGCTGGGTAGCGAAGACCGCACCAGCGCCTGGAGCCAGTTTCGACTGAGCTGCGATTTGCAGTTGGTCGAGGGATTCGTGGTATTTCAAAGAGTCAATCACAGCAGACATGTTGTCTTCCTTATCAATGGTCTTGCAGAAAAGTTATTGGTTTTTACGGTAGGAACCGAGAACGGACTCGACAGTTTCGGCGACGCCGAGGTTCTCAGGAGTGCCACGCTCAGTGAGGACTTGGATGGCGCGCTTCTTGATAGCGCTCCAGTATGCCCCGTCCTTCTTTGTGCCGGCATCAGCCGACTGATCACGACCAGCGATCAGGTTGTACGCTTGATTACGAAGTTCTTCGTCGGTTTGCGCTGCTTTCACTTTCTGAGACATGGTGTAACTCCTTATTTGCCGTTACCGGCGCGGTCGTAGTACTTCTCGAGTTTGGCGTACAGGGCGGCCTTGCTACGAGTGAGTACCTTACTGATGCCCTGTGGATTGTTGCACTGGGGATTCCAGAGCACATCACGCAGGAATGTGTGATCGTTCAAGATCCGCACCATGTAGGTGTCGGAGAGAGGCCGCTTGGGATTCCAATGCGACTTCTCGTACTTCTGTTGTTGCAGCGCTTCCGGACCGATGTAGTCCGGATGCTTCTTGCCCAGTCTACGGCACATGGCAACTCCTTAGGCTTTGAGCATCTGCGCAGGAGTGATGTGGTCGAAGATCTTGTCCATGTAGTTCTGCAACGGCAGGAACAACGGGGACGGCAGATTGTCGAGGTCGTACCAGTACCAGCCTTCGCACTTCTCAGGTTCGAGGTTATGAGCAGTGCCCACACTCGACTTCGAGACTACAAAGAGGGTAGCGTAGTGCTTACCTTCTTCGGCGAAGATGTCGTTGGTGAAACCGCCTTGGAACAGTTGTTCGCCCAGAACGATGCCGGTCTCTTCAAAGACCTCGCGTCTTGCACAGGTACCGACGGTCTCACCGAACTCCAGATGACCACCCGGGACCGAGTAGCTTCCAGCGCCGTGACTGCCTTTACGCTTACCTAGCAGGATCTGGTTGCCACGCATCATGATGACAGCCACACCCACTCGTACGTGCTGGTGAACATCACCCAGCGCTGCGTTAGACTTCTCTACCTCTTGCATCCTTACCCCCGGTGAATAACAGCGTCAGATGTCAACCCCTTGCACACCACGCCATGAGCGCGGATGCCACGGGAGTTCTTGGCCTCAAAGCGGGTGCGCCAGAACTCCATGTTACCGCAACCAAAGAACGTACGGCCTTTGATCTGGATGTCGGTGTAACCTTCTTCCATCAACAGCTTAGTCGCAGCCGATGGGTTGGTGTAGCCCGCCTTACTGATAAGCGCCGCTGCACAGATCAGCAGGGTGATAGTCAGCTTGATGCCGGCGTAGGACTCTTTACGTCTAGATCTCATCGCGTACTTACTCAACGTTACGAACTTGTTTCTTTGGGACTTTGACCGATGGGGTGAACTTCCAACCCAGGACTTCAGCGTATTCGCTCTTCAGGCCCAGACGGACCTTGTCATTGATGAGGCAGAGTGAACCATCGCTGTTCTTGCTGATGAGGCCGCTGATCTCGATGGCCTGCTTCTTGAACAGGACACGCCAGATGTCAGGCAGCTCGTGACGGTTGATCCGCAGGTCGAAGGTGTCGCCATCCTTGACCTTGTCCCAGTACGACTCGAAAGCCTTCTGGATCAGCAGCTCAGTGTCATTGAAGTTCAGCACCAGCTCAACGCCGTAGTAGAAGTCGTCGATCTTCGCCGGACGGCGCTTACCGAAGATCTGCTCTTCCGGAGTCATTGGGTCAGTGTAGGCTTGCACAGTCAAGTGGTAAGCCAGATCAGCACGACCGCCTTTGGTCAGGTGACCTTGTTGCGTTCTGAACCACTTGGGCAGAGAACGCTTGACCCATGGATGCAGACTGATCTGGTCACGGATCTCTTCGGCTTTGTGATTGCCGTAGGTGTCAGTGAACAACAACAGACGACGAGAGGCATCAACCATCTCTTCAGTCATGTTGTACGAGTCAGGCACGATCACGTGAGTCTTGCCAACCTTCGGCAAATCGACCAGCGACGATGGCATCGAGTCGATGTAAGCGATGATCTCCGGTTGCTCGGCAGCCAGTTCTTTCAGGCGGGCAAGCCATTCTTCGCCAGAGGTGAATGGATGCTCTGGTGCGATCATCCCGACCATCTTCTCGGCGAAGGCGCGACCTTCTTCTTCAGCAGTGCCGGTGTAGTCGATCAGGTGCTCGTCCAGCGGATACAGCAACATACCCACGCAGACCTTGTTGTAGCGCACGATGTGCTTGGCACCGTGACCAGTAGCGTGGGTCAAGATCTCGATAGCCGAACGAGCAGGCAACTGGCTCAGGTTCTCAGTCTTCATGACGACTGCGAGCACTGCGTCCATGTTGCTGTCAAGTTTGATCCCCGGACCGAAGGAGGCTTGTGTGTCTCCAACCGATACGGCAGGATAAAACAGGTTTTGAAGTGACATTGGTGAGATCTCTCTGGTTGACATAACTGATGTAAGGTTCGTTTCTTTTGACAGGCGGCATAAACGCCGCCCCGAAGGACGGCGTCAGGATCAGCGATAGGTATCGTAACTCGGGTGCGTGAAAGGCACGCTCATCCGAGCAAGACTCCCCAGCAGCTCCATACGCTGGCTACGCTCCAGCAAGTTAATGGCGAAACGCGCAAGCTTGAGTGGGGTGAGATCACCACACTTCTCGAAGATGTACCAATGGTTCAATTCCGCAGCACGGAATGCCCCTGGCAATGTGTTGTTGATGTAACCGTGTACGAGAGTTGCCTCACGTTGGGTCACACCTTCAAGAGTGATGTCTAGTACATGAAGTTCCTTTACGCGGGTTGGACGGTTCTTGGGTTTCCCCGTCGTCTCCCACAGGCGCTCCAACGCCTTCTCGTCCTTAACACAAAGCCCCCGCTCTGCATTAAAACGGACCAGTGCCATCCCTTGCTTTGCTGGAACCTCTCCCTTTACCAAAAACAGCTCACTACCCGGTTGCCCCAAAATCACCGGTACTACATATTTGCCTTTCGACATGGAGAGTTATTCCTTAAAACTCAACTCGACTCTTATTATTCACGTCTACGTGTTGGCGTATTGTCATTCGTGTGAATAATGTAGGGTCACGGATCGATCGAGTAGAATACCCGGTCATACGATAGATACAAAATAAGGGGAGGGCCGAAGCCCCCGTCCTAGAGCACTCCCGGTATACCGAGGGTGATAAAGTTACCTTCGAAATCAAGGTAGTAGGCCCCGAACTCCGGACCGATGATGTTCTTGTACAAACGTCCTGGGGTCAGGACTGCTGGATCAGTAGCTTTACCAGCATTCACCCAAGTACTGATGGTGTTGTTCCAACGCCACACAGTTGAGTCCCGTGTATCGATGATGTCTAGTTTCGCCGTCGGCACCTGGTAGTTGATCCACGTAGACGACGGCTGCGAGATGGCCAGGTAACCGATCGAACATTTGGAGCGAAACATCACAGGAAGCGTCACGGTAGTGAACACTGGATTCGGCCAAGGAGAACCATCAGCACGAGTCGAAGTGATCTCAAGTAGACCACCTGCCTTACGGACCAACTTGACCCTGACACCCGCCAATGCATCACCGGCGTTCCATGCAGAGATCGGGATACCTAGATCCTGCTCCCACAATACCACCATGCCGTTAGCTGCGCCTTGGTTAGCGTTCACGACACACCAGATTTTTGCAGGTCCGACTGTGCCGTAACCACCGACTGGGGTCATGCCACGTGGAGACGCCATGACAGCCACGGTGTATTCGCGAGTACCCACCTGCTTAAAGGCAGCACAGACACCGATGGTGTCATCGTCACCGTTGTTGGACTTAAAGGTGGTCTCAAAGGTGTAGGTGTCGAATCGATCAGGGCTGATCAAGCCGATCATGCTGCCGGAGTTAACCGTGGACAGCACCGAGTCGGTAGGCTGATCGTAAGACCAGCTATTCATCTCCGTCACGTTGTGGGGAAAGATCAACTGGTTACTGTGACTGATACGTCCCCACTTGTTGAACACGTCAGCAAATGAGACCGTCGCACTCTTCAGGGTGTTGATGGTGGCGTCATCGGAAGCCATGCGCAGCTGGGAAAGCATCTCGCCAGATTCAAAAGCCATGGCCGAACCGTCTTGACTGAAGAACGCCATTTCGCCACGTCGTCCGTTGACATGACCGAGGTTCTCAGTGACAGTTGCAGCTAGGACTTGAGCCAAGGTCTTTCCTTCGAGCTTGGCTGTATCAGCGGCCTTCCCAGTGACGTTGAGTTTACTTGCCACCTTGTTACTGATGCCAGTGAAGATCGCAAGGAACTTGGCAGACAATTGAGTTGGAGTGGCCATTGCAGGTCCCTGTCAGATTACGCTTGGTTAGAGATGCCCAGCGTAATGAAGTTGCCTTCGAAGTCCAAGTAGTACGACCCCTTGGTACCTTCGGTGTTCTTGTACATCCGACCCGGCATCAACACGTTAGGATCGTTCGCCTTGCCAGCGTTGCCCCAGACGTTGTTGGTGAACCGCCACACAGTGAGATCACGGGTATCAATGATGTCACGACGGGAAGTCGGTACCGTGATGTTGGCCCATGTGGACGCATCTTGAGAACACGCCATGTAACCGATCTGGCACGGACTCAGGAACAGCGCAGGGATGTTGATGGTGGCGAACACAGGGTTAGGCCACGCACTGCCATCGGGCTTGGTACAGGTGATCTCAATGATCCCTGACTTCTTCCGCACTGCCTTGACCCGCACACCACCAGCCACCGCAGCTCCACCGTTCCAGCCAGAGCGAGGAATCCCCAGCTCTTGGCTCCAGAGAACCTGTTGACCGTTGGCCACACCTTGGTTGAAGTTGACCCCTACCCAGATGACAGGAAGCTGAGTGGTACTGCCTCCGCCTGTAGGTGGGTTACCGCCCGGACTGACCAAGACGTTCAGCGTGTGTTCCATGCCGTTAGCCTTCTTGAAGGCCAAGCACATGCCGATGGTGTCATCGTCACTGGCAGAGGAGGAGAAGATCGTCTCAAATGTGTAATCGTCGAATCGATCGGGACCGATAAGCCCAATCAACGATGCACTGTTGATGGTGGAGGAGATCCGATCAGTGCCTGCGTCATAGGCCCAGTTATTGAGCTCGGATGGGGTGTTGGGGTAGACCTTGTTGCCGCCATGACTGATGCGATACCACTTGTTGAACACATCGGCAAACGAGACCATATCGGTCTTGAGTGTCGCAATGGTGGAATCGTCACTGGCCATGCGTAGCGATGTCATGAGTTCACCGCCCGACAAAGCCATGGGTGTACCTTCCTGACTGAAGAATGCAGCTTCACCTCGACGACCGTTTACGCCGATGAGGTTTTCACTTACAACCTTGGCCTGAACCTGAGCCAGCGTTGACCCCTCCAGCTTAGAGGAATCAGCGGCTTTGGCTGTTGCATCGAGTTTCCCGTTGAGCTTGGTCTTGATAGCCGTCAACAGGGCACTCAGCTTTGTGGCCAACTGAGCTGGAGTAGCCATCTATGAAGCTCCCAAATAAAAGAAGACAGAGTCATAGGATGACAAAATAAAAAAAGGAGGGCCGAAGCCCTCCTCTTATTTAACGCGCTGCGTCACCGAGCCTTTCCAGGCAGTTCTTCTCAATCACTTCTTCGTACGGAGTGCTGAGATCGAAGTCGGTGTTGAAGTATTCATACGCCATGTCCAAGGAGAACGGCAGGATGTCCAGGTAGATCACACGTTCCATCCCGGTCAACTTGGTGTAGTCCTCAACGCGCTCACGGAGATACCGAGTGTATTCCACCCCGGCAGTCTTGGCAGTGATTGCCTTGATGGCGTGTTGCTTGAGCAGGGCACAGTGTTCCTTGCTCATGATGAACTCAGCCTTCCACTCGGCTTGAGCGGTGAACGACAACAACGACAGCAATACCAGCATCCATTTCATGATTGAGTTACCCTTGGTGTTTAAGCTCGTAGGTCAGGAATACAAGGCGGTCTTCGACGTATTCGGTCTTGACACACTTGTACTTGTCCCACTGAGGTGACTCGCCACGTTCTGGCATGTGTACCTTAGCGAGTTCACCCTTTGCGAGCGGAGTGTTGAGGACCATAGTCCGATAGATGGTGTCAGCTTTGCCGAGCATGGTGTTGAGGATAGAAGCACCACCGATCACGAAAAGTTCTTCCATGTCGAGTTCTTCTGCCGCAAGTACCGCTTGGGATATGCTGTTCAGAAACTGTACGCTTGCCAGTCGGCCTAGTCGAGGGAGACCTTTCCCGCGAGTCAGCACAAAATGGAAGCGACCTGGTAACAGTCTAGGAAGGCTGTCAAAGGTATTCATCCCCATGAGGAGACCTTTACCCATTGTCAGCTTCTTGAACCGTTCCAGGTCTTCGGGGTGATGCCACGGAAGTGGATGGGGGCCGGCTAAGCCGATCGCCCCATCTTCGTTCTGGGCATAGATCAAAGAGATCCTCATGCCGGGTATTGCTCCTTATACGGTGGTTTCAACGCCACCATCGACGACCGTGATGGCTGGGGTCTTGACGTTGGCCTTCTCTTCGGCTTCCTTGCGCTCACGCAGCACGCGGATCAACTTCGCAGCATCTGGCTCGATGTAGAAGTTCAGCGAGGATTCGAAGATAGCGAACTCGTCGCCATCCTTGAACACCACGATCACTTCCAGACCGGTGCCCTTGCCAGCAGCTTGCCACATGCGCAGGTAAGCGTTGGTGCGAGGATGTTGGTCGTAGATCTCGAGGACCTTGGTCGCCACGGTATTGGATTCGGCGAGGAACATTTCCACATCGATACCGGCAGCGCGCATCACCTGGGTCAGTTGCACTTGTTCACGCCCCGGCAGGACGGTCCACGGCGACTGTTGTGGCTTGGTGAAGTGCGAGAGGTACTGCTTGACTTCTTCGCTTTCAAAGCCCAGCTTCGACAGGTCGTGACGATACAGGACTTTGGACAACAGGTTATCGCGCTTGTAGTGCACGCGAACGTTTTGGTTGCCTTGGCCTTCTTTACCAGCGAGCGTCAGTTGGACGTCTTCGTTGGACAGTTCACGCAGGGCAGTTACGATGGTGTTGAAGATAGTCATTGATCAGCTCTTCGTCTTTGGTAGGATGTTGTTGATGTTGATGTGGTCACCGTACTCACGCAGTTGCGAGTAGATGTAACCCACTACGAGTTTGTCGTCGTCAAGGACCATGAGCATCAGGCCCTGTTCTTCTTCAGGCGTCAGCTCCTGAATGACGTGCACCTCGAGGTTGTCGAAGTGACCGATCAGGGTTTCCACCTGATCAGTACGCTTGAAGTGGTCCGGGTTGGTGATAGCGCCGTCGGGCAGATCGTACAGATACTGACCAATGCCACCGGTCACACCCAGAGCATAGCGGTAATGCTCCGAGCGTGCAGCGGCCAGCAACACCATCGAGCGGACAGTTTGGACCACCATGGACTGGATACCCCAGCCCAGTGCGTTAGCGTGAACCGGGGCTTTAGCGACAGCCTCGGCCACAGTGACGGGGTGATCGAACATGACCATTTCATTGCTCATTGGTATCTCCAGATAGCAGGATGCGAGTAAGTGAGTTAGGATTGGTGAACTTGATTCCATCTTCGATGAAACCCAGCTCCTTGGCCTTTCTGACTTTGTCAGGTCCAGCACCGATCCCTGCATAGAGGATGTCGGTGTTCTTGCTGACAGACTTGGTCAACTTCCCACCGCGTGAGATTACATCATCCTCCATGGCACGACGAGTCAACCCATCAAAGTCGGAGCCACTGACCACGCACGTCTTACCGGCAAGGTCTTGGACTTCAGCTTTGACGACTGCAACGTCGGTGTAAGTGAAGATGGTGTCCAGTGCATGCAGATCGCTGTCGTTAGCGACGTAGGTCAGCATGATACTGGTCGCCACAGCAGGACCAACGTCGTCCACCTCCTGTAGCGCTTTGAAGCTAGCCTTGCCAAGCTCACGGAAACTCGGGAAACGTTCAGCCAGAGCGCGAGCTGTGCTGTCGCCAACGTCCGGAATCCCTACAGCGCGCAGTGCTTTGTAGAACGGAAGCTTCTTGCAGCGTGCCAGGCCACCGATGATCTTGTCAGTCATGGCTTCACCAATGCCCGCAGCGTAGAAATCCTGCTCGGACAGGTAGAACAACGAACTGAACGACCCAAGGACACCCGTGGCGATCAAAGATTCAACCGCAGCAGGACCCAAGTTCTTCACGTCGATGCCATCACGGCTAACGAAGTACGCCATCCGGTTGATGAGCTGGGCTGGGCAGTTGATCAGGTTGGTGCAGAACAGCTTCACCCCTTCTTCTTTGCCCACATCGCGCTTGGTTACCGCCGATCCACAGCACGGGCATTCGCCCGGAGTGTGAATCAGGCCGTGTTGGTCAGTCCGCAATGCCGCAACCACGCTTTCGATCTTCGGAATCACGTCACCACGACGGGAAACCACGACAGTGTCGCCCAGATGCAGGTCCAGCCGCTCGATTTCCTCGAAGTTGTGCAGAGTGACAGACGAGATCGTCACACCACAGAGCTTCACAGGACGGATTTTCGCTACCGGAGTCAATACCCCAGTACGACCGACTTGCACTTCGACGCTTTCCAGGATGGTTGTCGTCGTTTGAGCCTCGAACTTGTACGCCACTGCCCAACGAGGGGAGGTGGAACGCTGTCCGAGGGTCTGACGTTCAGCCGGCTTGACCAACTTCAACACCAGACCGTCAATATCGTGCCCCAGATGAGGACGATCTTCGGTCACATCTTCGATTGTCTCGACGATGTTGGCGATGTCACTGGTCAACCCTTCCCAAATCGGCAAGGAAACATAAAACTGGGCTTGGACGTCTTCCGGAAAGTACGACATCGGCACCGAGATCGGTCCAGCGTCAGTATGGATCACTGCATCGTAGGCTAGGAAGCGAATCCCCATGCCTTGAAGCTGCGCGCCTTCCTTCTTCCGGGCCAATCCTGCCACCATGTTGCGTGGGTTGGCGTAAACCTTCTTGCCTTGAGACTCTCGCAGCTCACAAACACGTTTGAAGTGCTTGTGCGGGACGATTGCCTCGCCACGGATCTCGACTTTACCTTTGAAACCACTCAGGGTCTCAGGCACGCCTTCAAAATAGATGGCGTTCTCGGTAATGTCATCACCGATGTCACCGTCACCGCGTGTCGCAGCGTATTTCAGGTGGGTGTTGTCGTACAGCAGGCCGATTGCCAAGCCATCGTGCTTGAGTTCCATCTGCGCAAAGGCAGCGTAACCCAACCCGATGCACCAATCCGTCAATTCGGCTTCGTTATACACGTTGCCAAGGCTGAGCATGGGCGTCAGGTGCTTGATCTTCTCGAAACCACCGTCAGAGGCAGTGCCGACCTGGTTCAGCGGGGACAGTGGATCATCCGTTTCGCCTTCCAGCTCTTTAAGCTCCGCCTTGAGGGCGTTGTACACGTCATCTTCGACGTCCGACTCCCCCTCATTGTAGTAGAGGTGGTTCAGACGACTGATCTCTGCTCGCAGAGCTTCGATACGGTTGTCCATGGTGTGCTCCTAACTTACTTTGGGGATACCATCAGGCGATTAAGCTGAAATACCCGGCGGCCCTTGGTAGGATCACCACGCTCAATGTCAGTACTGAGAACCACAGCTCGCAGCGGAGTCAAAATCTCATTGTTGAGATGGATTCCGCCGTGATAGTAGACTCTCCCATGTAATACCCAGTCTTCTTTTCCATTTACCAGACCTTTGATCTCAAGTACGCCAATCTGACGTGGCTTGAAATACCCGTAGAGGTCACCGATCATCGACTGACCCCATTTACGCACAGGCCAAGTGGAATAGATCGGCAAAGTGTCAGGAGGCAAGAGGGCGTACATCTCCTCATCGGACATGCTAGCCGTATCTGGAATCACGACCCTTACGGAGGCACCATGAGACGGGGCATGGTCTAGCACTTCGCTGGGATCGTAGATCATAACTTCATCAAACAGCTTATGCTGGCCTGTCATTTGATGTCTCTTGGGTTGAGGCACAGATAGTCCGTCTCGCAAGTCTCCTTAATCTCTTTCAGGAGGGCCTGACGGGCCTTCTTAGCTTTGATCGGATACTCGAACAACCGGATCTCAGCATCCTTCTCGTAAAGCTTGTTAAGGAGCTTACAGGGATGCTTACCGATTGAGAGCAGGGCTAGTTGTTTATCTACATCGGAGGAAACAGTCTCGCTCTGGCCCAGATAGAAACGCCCGGTTGCTACATGCTCTAACATGTAGCAGCCTTGGTTAGTGTTATCGCTTCGTTTACTGCGGCCCGAGGAGGAGTGTAGCCATTTGACAACATTCTCTAGGGCGGCTGCCATGTTATCTCTCGAGTTTGATCAGGGTGAAGGACAGCATCCGCTTGCCTTCTAGGGACTCGGTGACAAACTCCGTCGCGTTGGGGCTGTCATCGAAGTGTTCGTTACCTACTGCACCACGGTATTGCCCGTCCATGGTAAAGAAGGTCAGCAAGAACTGCATAAGAACATGGTAACAATCGAAGTCAGGACCAGGACCCATCCAGCCTACATGGGGGCGGAACAGTTTGGCCTCTTCGATGTCTTTGGTGTAGGCTAGTTGTCTGCCCTCGCCGTTATCACCGAAAGTTTTGATGTATGTCTTCTCTTGGCCTTTCGGTTGGAAGTAGACGCGGGAGTTGTAGCATGCTGGGAGATTCTTACTGCTCATGATCTCAGGCCCACTTATCAGTGATGTCTTTCAGGTTGATGCCACGCATTACTTCCTTGTAGGTGTCGATCTGCTTGAGCTCGTCGAAACCCTTTCGGCACTGTTGCAATGCCAGTACTTCTTCCCGGGACAGAACTTCCCCTTTCTTGACACGCGCCTGCAAAGAGGTCAATTCTTGCTGGATGATGGTGATGCGTGCGTCGATGTCTGCCATGATGTTCTCTTGTGCGTACAGATAGATAAGGCGGGAGGCTGAGCCTCCCTGTTCTTGGTGTTTGTGCTTAGCGGCAGAATTGTTCGTAGCCAACGACTACCGCTTTCTTCTTGGTGGCGAACACATACTGATCAGCGTGGTTCAGGATCATGATGCCACGCTCACCCATGTCGGCGAACTTGGACCACCATGTGCCATCCTTCACGATGCCAGCAACCGTGATGGAATCACCTTTGATGTCGATCTGGGTCTTCTCTTCGATGTCCTTGTCCAGACGGAAGTTGACCCCGAACAACGAGCGCTCCAGATAGGAGTACTCACGCTTGCCAGTGATCTCGACGCCTTGCTTCTCGTCGACGTACTGACACGCCCTGTAGTCCACCATACGTTTACCCGGCTTGGTAAATTCGTAATAGACGTAACCAGCAGCACCACCGACAATCAAGACTGCCAGAGTGATGAGGAGGATATAAGTCCGTACAACGGCGCGCTTGACCTTCTGCCCACGAGACAGGACCTTCTCACGAGCAATGTCCCCGGCATCCAGACCAGCCAGAGCCAACAGATCACGGGTCGTCATGTCGCCCTCACGAATCGTCTTCATGGTCTCGGCAGTCCCGTTGCGAAGAGCCATGATGTAGGGCAGTGGCAGATTACCACGATCGGTGTGAGCTACAGATTCCTGACCGGCACCACCGCTGAAGCCGTAGATCTGGATCTCTTTGCCGTGCTCGTCTTTGAGCACTTCAACAACGCGTTGACCTTCAACACTCTTCTCGGCGAGTGGTTGAGGATCGTTAGGGCTACGTTCGATAGTTTCGTTGGACTGCATTTAGGTTTACCCCTTACTTGAGTTATGGTTGTGCTTCCATGGATATAATGTATCGCCTTATAATTTTTAATTACAATTTGTCAAAGCGGCATAAGGGCGGGGCTGACCCCGCCAATGCTCAACGACGATAGCCGAGATCTTCGTAAGGATCATCCTTCTCTTCCAGTTGCGCAAATCCCTGAGACATCACACGAGGTGCTGGCTGTTGGGTGGTAGGTGCCTGTTCAGCCTTTTCGGTAGCTTCGAACAGGTTGCCGGTGATACCTATTTGCTCACTCATCAAATTCCCCTTTTGTGTTGTGGTTCGGCATAAGTGGGCAGCATGAGTTTTAGCCCATGCTGCCCGGTACAGGCGCCGTTGAAACGTATGCTTCGGACTCCCGTCGATGCTCAACCGTTTCGGGTTAAACGCTCGTGCTGGATCACCCCCTCACCTGACAGTATCTACTGCCTGTACATACAATAGGATTGTCTTCAGCAGTTTTGGATTACGACCCAGATCTATGATTTGAGTAATAACAAAACCACTAATAAACAGTGGGGATAGGGGCAAGCCCCTATCCCCTATCCTTATTGCCGTATCTACGGATGCCATGCAGCCGAGAGCTTATCAGCGGCAATCGGGCTACCGGCAGTGGTAGGGATACCGCATCCCTGAGCAGCTACCGAAACCCGATCGATACCAATGCGCGTGATACGATCCGTTACCGTGTGACTGGCAATGGCAGTGCCGTTAGTGACGACCTTACCAATGTACATCGTACCCAGACTCTCAGGAAGCAACGAGAGGGTGACACGATAGGCAAGGTCCCCAGCAACTACCGACACGTAGACGTAGAACGTCTTGTTAGCCGGTGCAGCATCAATGCTGGTCAGGACTATGTCTTGGATAGGGAGCAGCTTGAACACTCCCTGTACATAGGCCTGAATCACTTTGGTGAACTTCAGAGTCCAGCCGGAGAACGTCACCCCAAGAGAGGCAGTGTCCGTGTCTCCGAACTGACTGACAGCGAGGGCGTTCAACGGGACACTGGTAGCAATGCCCGTGTTGATGTACGCCTTGTCCACGCCACCCAACTTTGCCGCATTGATTGCATGAGGGTTGTCAGTACGAGCAATGTGGGTGTTAGCCCTTGTTTGTGCATCTGCCAGCAAGGTGGCACGGTTGACTCCGCTGAGGGTGGTAGCGTTATCAGCCGTGGTGGCCTTGTCTGGTTTACGTGCGGCCAAAGCATTGATCTGCGCAAGCAGGTTTGCAATGGACGTCTTCAATGCTGCTATTGTGGCCATGATTAACCTCAGAACCAACCGGCATCAAGATGGGACTCACGAGAAGGCAGTCCGGGGGTGACCGGGATACTCTTACCGAGCGGGGTAGCCGAGAGACGGAAGCCTGCGAACTTGGTGACCTTCTCAATGTTCATCGAGGTGATGCTCTGCGTCCCCGTGACAATGGTACCGATCAGCATGTAGGTGGCAGTCTCTGCCACGTACGTGGTCTTGATGTCATAGGTCGCCACACCGTTGACCATGTTGACGTACACGTAGAACGTGGAGTTCGACGGATCTGCCTTGATGGCAGCCAAGTCAAACGACGCCAGAGCAAGGACTGCAGGCACACCATTCACAATCACCGGAGTAGGTTCTGTGAAGTAGACAGACCACCCTTGTGCCACCTCTTGCGAGATGAGTACTCGAGCTTGAGCTGCGGTGTCAGTGAATGCCCATGCAGCCAACTCAGCCTTGGTCTTGGCGATACGGCGGAAGACCAACTTGGTGGTGATGTCATTGAGAGACACCTCACCAATACCCAGCCCTGGAAGAGCAGCATAGCGGGTGTTGGCAATGTTCGACCCACCTGAAGTAAGGCGTGGCGATACAGTGGTCCCGTCTGACTTGTTCACGAAGAACGCGTAGCGAGCGTAGTGACTGCCGCTTGGGTACTGATACCTGCACATCGGGTTACCAGTGACCATGTAGCCATCGACGACCTCGTAGATCCAATGGTTACCTTGACGGATACCATCGGCAGGATCGAAGTAGGACCCTTGGGCGTTTGCCGTAATCCCGAAGTTGCTGTTGATGATTATCGAGTCATACGCTAGGCTCGTGAGCACACCAGTGCGAGCATTCAGCGTCACCTTGGCAGCAACGAACCGTCGGTCAAAGTTTGGGGCGATGAACGACACGAGAGCGTACGTCAACATTGCAGGGTTCTGTGGAATCACCACTTCAATAATCGATGGTCCGACAACAGTCGTTGGATCGTAACCGGCACCTGTCATGATGGCCTCTTTCAAGGCATCCAGTTGCGCTTGGGTTGCCGAGACAGTACCGCTGACCGACATGTCAGCAGCCATGGTCACATAGCGCGACGTGTACCCTGACGCGTTAGCCAGCACCGATCCACGCATCACATAGCCGTTGTCATCCATCTCATAGATCGTGTTGACCAGATCAGGACGTTTAGATGCCACGTTCAGATCCACTCGATCAAGGCCGGGTTTGTATCCGATCAGACCTGCAGGATAAGTCACAGAGCGGTAGGTGTAGTTCGTGCTCATGTCCTCGCCGGGTTCTTTCAGCTTGAACTTGACCAGAGCGCCACTGCTCGATGCGTTACGGCAGTAGACCACGGCTTGGTTACCCGGTATCAGCCTGAAGCCATCAAAGCCGTCACCTGCCGGAGAACCGTACGTCCGTGGGCAAGTCAGGGCTTCACGCGTCTCAGGGAGATAGGTGAGCATCGGTGCCTTGAGACTGTCAAACGGCGATATGAAGTTGTTCCACTTGCCGCGGTAAATGGCATCGTCACTCACCGGACCATAACTGACCCGACTGGCGAAGATCAACCCGGTGTTGGTAATGTACGTCCTTGCCGAGATGTCAGCACTTGTAGTGCCGAGGATCGCCAAGCCGTTGTTACTGCCGCCTACATTACCCGTAAACCTCAGGGTCGTCGGGTTCAAGACATCGATCTGCATTGGAACCAGACCATCGTCTAGCGTAGCGGTCAGCGTCTGCATGTCGAGCACGAAGCTCCAGCAAACCTTGATACCTTGGTTCACACTACCGGGCAGGATGTACCGAGCATCTTGGAACGTCATCACACGCAGCTTGGTGAAGTCAGCATTGAAAGCAGCAGACGTCACGATACGGCCAGAACCGCCGATGTGTCGGCTACCAGAGAACCAAGTCGCTGGAGCACCGATGTGTTGAATCAGTGCTGGCGTGACAGCGTCTTTCGCTTCAGCCACAGCAGCGAAGCGCAACTTGCCGGTGTTGTATTGCGCACCTAGGAAACCAGTGCACTGACCGATGGTCACCTGCGTCGGAGTGACGGTCGTGACGTTATCGAATGCCGTCTTGGGGATCTCGTAGAGCGTGTACTCGAGAGGCTCAGGTGTAGCTGGCGCACCGACAGTAGCGTACTGGTTGTACAGGATGTAGACCTTGTCTTTCCCGACGATGATTTCCGAGCGGAGCAGGATGGCATCCCAACTCACATCCAGCCAGCAAGCCGTGTGACCAACATCGTTCATGGAACCGTTCGTCAGTGCCAAGAAGCATTTGCCCAAGGTCTGACTCAAGGCGTCAATCACTCGCCCAGCTACGATACCAGTACCACCTTGGTAGATGTGGTTGACGTAGTTGCCAGCACCCACGATAGCCGGCTTGTAACGTCTCGTGGTCAAGGTGATCTTGTTACCAGCCATCCCGTTAGCCGCGCCTAGGATGAATCCGTAGTACACGCCGTAACTGGCCCCTTCAGTCCCGTTGCGCAGGAACGTCAGTGTGCCGTTGTCCTCCAATTGAAAGGAGAAGAACTCACGCAGGTTGACATCCGAGCCGCCAGTCTCTTTGACTGTGGTCGAACCTTCAAAGCTACCAGAGACACCCGGTGGCAAGAAGGACAGATCGCCATAACGACTGATCGGAATGATACCTGCACCCACACGCTGTTTGAGCAGTGCGTCGAACTCAGGGTTGGTGTAACTGCCCACTTGTTCAATGGTGACGTTGTGAGGGTTGTCTTTGCGTGCAGCATGAGCGGTCAAGTAGGTTGCAGAAGTAGCTTGAAGTTCTGCAGCCGTGTCACCACCCAGTTCTAACGAGTTGTCTGCACCGTATACCGAAGCAGGCTTAGCCTTCAACTTGGCGGACACTGCAGCAAAATAGCTGGCCAGCTTCTGACCAAATTCTGGAATAGTGCTCATTGTAACCTCAATGTGAATAGGGGAGGGCTTCGGCCCTCCCCTATGTTTAGATCCACCCCAACTTCGCAGCGTTAGCCGGATGACCAGCGGACGTAGGGATTGCACTACCGATCGGGCTGCTCGAGATACGGAACGTACCGATGCGGTTAACTTTCTCTACATCAATACTGGTGATCGCCAGCGGACCCGCCGTGATGCTGCCGATGTACATCGTGGTGTCCGACTCGTTGATCTCCGATTCCCTGATGACGTACTTGGCAACCCCTAGGCTCAACTGGACGTAAATGTAGAACGTCTTGTTGGCAGGAGATGCGGTGATGTCAAGCAGGTTCATGTTGATCGGTGCGAGGTTATAGACACGACCGGACAGGAAGACTGGCTGTGGATCGGTGAAGTACACCAACCAACCCTGAGCCACTTCCTGAGACGTCATCACACGCCAAGCAGTCTTGGCAGGCTGTTGCCACGAGTCGTACTCAGCTTCCGTCTTGGCAATCGGCATGAACACGGACTTGGTGAAGAAGTCATTCGAGCTGGCTGGAGTCAGGTCACCAGTCATGAGACCGAAGCCCAACTTAGGACAGGCAAATGGCGCGTATGCATCGGCTGCCAATGGTGCGGAGTTAAGGACCGACTGAGCGCCAGGGTAGACCAGCAACCCAGAGCTCTTGACGTACTTCATCCGCAGAATGGTCAGACCTGCAGAACCAATCACACCTTTACCAAACGGCATCATGATTCCGATCAAGATAGCCGTACCGGCATCGTAGAGCGTAACCGCCCCGACGTGGGGTAAGTACGACGAATACCGAACCACACCTGTGCCGTTGTTGGTGTACGGGTACGCTGGCGAGATGTTACTGACCGTGGCTCCAGTGACGTTGTTACCTGCGTAGGTCAAACTGACCGCACACAGAACCACGTAATGCCAACCAGACGTAGCCATCAGACTCAGAGCTGCAAACGCAGGCGCTCCGAGTGTCTGCGGAACCGTCAACTGAACAGCGCCATCTGCAAGTGCTCCGATGGTACCTGCTAGTGCCGAAGCCACCTGAGTCTTGATACTGTTCAGAACACTGTCAGGAACAGTCAGAGTCCCACCACTCACCGAGAAGTCAGGGTTGATGACTTGTCGACGAGTACTGCCCGTCATGTCACTGCCGCTGAAGTTGTACCCACTCAACTTGACAGTCGTGGAGGTGATCTCAGCAATGGGGTGCCAGACGTTCGCTTGGGGTATTCCGATGTCTGCAATGAACCCACGATCCGCACTAGGCTTGTAGCCGAGGTACGAACCACTGTTGATGGACTTGTGAGTGTAGTCGCCCGGTTCGCCCTCCAACGCAGTCCATGCGATGCCAGCGCCCTGAGACCCATCTGTACGACGACCTACCGAGTAAGTAGCCATCTTGGTTGGACTGAGCATGAACGGCCCCACCAAGCTACCACCGATCGCTGTACCGAATGCTGGATCGGCATACAACGAGGTAAGTTCAGCCGACACTGCTGCACTATACCGCAGCGCTTCAGAACGACTGGTGAAGTTGGTTACCCGAACACGCGTGACGTCCACGATGTCGATAGGCTGCAGAACCCGAATACAGAAGATGTATCCAGTTGCCGAGATGTACATGTCGTGTCTGGCGTTGGTGGCGTACGGGTACGCATCCATGGTCATGTCGGTGGCATAGATCGGCCCGGCGAGGTCGACAGACGCGCCATTGTAAGTCGCCGTGTTCTGGGCAGTCAGGCCTGGGTTGAGACTGCACGTCTTGGTCACAGGGTTGAACGTAAAGCTGAAGGTGCAGTAAGCGTACCTCGACCCTGTCGCGGTGGACATGTACGTCATGGCCGACCACTTGGTACGAATGGTCCCGTCCGGAGAGACGATCGACGTGATCATCGGGTTTTCGAAGTGGGCGATGTTCAGCGACGTCAACCCAGAACCACTCATGAGTAGGATCGGTTTGTCTGCTGCGTTTGTACTGCCGACCACACTGCCCAGACGCATCACGTTCAGACCCGACAAGGTTCCACTGAACCCGTTGGTTGTGATCCCTGTCATCAAGGTCCATGCGGTAGCTGTACCCGCTTCGACTTGAGCCTTGGCGATACTGCGTACTGTGATGTCCAGAGGACCTGTCCATACAGCGGTGAGTGCACTGTAATGGTAGACAGTCGTACCGGCTACGAATACCTCACCAGCACCGAGGTCACCACTGCCCACCGGCAGGATAGAACCGGTGTGCACGCTGTCGTCGAACGTACCGTTGGTGAGGGAGAGGAAGAACCCACCCAAGCTACCATCGGCATTCATCAGACGGCCGTAAAGCGCACTGTCACTCCAGGCGATCAAATAAGCAGCGGACTGTCCAGCCGGGAAATAAGCGGGGCGGTACTGCTTGTTGGTCTTGGTCGGTTGAGGTAGAGGCCCGGCCTTCTGAGCATCTTTGATGTAGGCGTAGAACACACCCGACTTGGCGCCGTTGGTCCCGTTACGCAGATACACCAGAGTGCCGTCGTCTTCCACCATCAATGCGGTGAGCTTAGGAGACGCGGCAGTAGTACCGCCTTCAAAGCTACCCGACACGTTAGGGGGTAGATAGTCCTGACTGCCATAACTGGAGATCGGCAGGATACCCGAAGGGATCAGGTTGGCAAGCTGTGCATCCACCGCAGCCTGAAGCGGGATGTCGAACATCGCAGCCGTTTCAGTGTGTGGGTTGTTGCCCGGTGAGTGAGCAGTGAGGGCTGTATCTTGCTGAGTCCGAATCTGTGCCAGTGTCTTTCCTTCTAGCTTGGCAGTCTCGTCGGCAAGGTAAGCCGTGGGGCGTACTGCTGCTGCGGTAACTTTGATTTTGTTCAGCAGCTGGCTCAACGATGCGGCCAGAGCCGTCATTCTAGGTTGAAGGTCCATGACAAGTTCCTGGTTGGGTTAAATCTACATGATTTGTCAAAAAAGACTAGACCCGTCCGGCCAAATGATGTGTAGCTGCTCTCTTTATCTCATCTCGATTTATCGAGTGTCGGCCGCTCTTCAAATCCACTTCGGGTATCAAGATCATGTCTGACATTTCCCTGCTTTCCAAGGATCAGGTACTCGCCCTGATCAACGAGAAAAACCCGGGTCTCAACCTGACCCATGAGAAGGTCACGTTCGGTGAACCTGTCGCTGCTACTGGCGAAGCTCCTCAGCGCAACACGGAACTGGTCCTGACCGGTATTCCGGGCAAGGGCTTCAAGAACACCGCGACCATCCTTTACAACCGGATCGACTTCGCTGACTTCGAGACTCAGGTTCCGTCGCAGATCCAAGTTGAAGGTGACGTTACTATCCAGTCCATTCTGGATGGCTTCAACCTGTTCTACGGTGCCAACCTGCAACTGAACGACGTGCGTTCGGACCTGTCCCTGCCGGGCGATCTGACCAGCACTCCGGAAGCGTTCGTGTTGATCGCCGCTGCTGGCTCCTACGCCTACCGTGGCCAAGTTACCCTGTCCATCCAAGCCGCTGACCGCGACCTGGCAGTAGTCGTGACTAACAAAGTCCTGGACGGCCTCACCCTCAGCCTGTCCTAAGTGTCGGCTGGTTGAGCAGAACACTCGTCGGGGTCGGAAGGTCCCGACGTTTCTATCCGCTTAAAGAGAACCAACCATGTCAATCTACAGTCTCTCGCCAGATGAGATGGTGCGTGATCTGATCAACCGCGCCAACAATCCAATCATCGCGTTTGATTCGAGCAACCTCATCTTTGGTAAGGCCAGCACTGTCCTCAATAACCCTGATGCCGATACCACGGTCATGGCACGGGGTGTGTATCAAGAGGACTACGTTGGTAAGGTCGCTTTGCTTTATGACCGTCTCGACTTGGGCGTACTGTTCCGTGGGAACTATCGTCCAGAATTCGCCGCACTGGGTCAATCGACCCTGTACCGCCTGTTGCCTGAGATCAATGCCGCGCTCGGTATCACCCTCACTGAGAAAGACGTCGTAGACGTCGACCTGAGGCTCCTCGAAGAAGGAGATCAGGTTACCTTGGAGTTGGTGGCCAAACCCGGCAGCTTGGCTTACACGGGCTTTACACGGGTGTTGTTCAACCGTAAGCAACTGCTCCTCACTGACATGGTGACAGTCCGCGAATTCGCTGACCTGAAACACCCTGATCCGGTACTGGAAGGTTACGCTAGCGTTGGTCTGCTGACGTGGGGTCAAGATTTCACCATCATGGCCGAGCAGTTGAAGATCAACCGGTACGGCAACAACTACAAAGGCAGCTGGTTAGATGAAGCCGCATTCCTCGCCAAGCTGAACGAGTTCTTCGGGATTGAGAACTTCCCTGGGATCGACTTTTCGACCGGTTCCAAAATGACGCTCAGAGATTACGCCACCAAGGATCATCCAGATGCCAGTCGTGATTTCAAACGGGTCGTGGTGCAAACCCTCATCCGTTCGAATGGTTTCTCCGGCACAGCCTTCTTCCACTACAACAATTGATCGGAGATGATCCATGTCTCTTTATAAAGACCCCGTCACGACACTCTTGAATGTCGTGGGGAGCAGTAACGGCGGGCTGGTACTGAACCGTGAGGATTACGACTTCATCAATCCTCGGGTGAACGACACTGGACTCCATCCTTCGCACAACTCTCACGTCAACATCACAGCGAACAACGCGGTTGCCCCATACCAAGGCGAAGTGGAGATCTTCTACAACCGTCTGGACTTGGCTGACCTCGGTCGTCTGGTTACCCTGACACTGAAGGCCCCGAGTGTCACCACCTCGCACGATCTACTGCCGTTCTTGAACGCCCGCTTCGGTACGAACATTGAGACGACTGATGTAGTCTTGGTGGCTGCTGAAGATCACGTGGACTACAAGACCGTTCAGCTGACTGCCGAATCGAACAGCTTGGGCTGGATCGGCACAGTGACGGTCAACGTGGCTCAGGGCGACATCCCGTTGGCGAACTACCTGACAGTCACTGCACTGCCAGGCTTGGATTACCCGACGCCTTACGCCACGCTGCCATTCGCGCAGATGTACAGCTACTGGCGCGACTTCTCCGAGCACGTCAACTACCTGAAGACGCTGACTGTTGGTCAAGCCATTCCTCAGGAACTGGCTACCATCATGACGGACATCACTGGCGATACTTGGTACTTCACCGGTTATCACGAGTTCAGTCTGCAAGGTGCTCAGATCCTGTTTGCCGGTAACGCTTCCGACAACGGTCTGTGCAACCCGAACTACGACTACGCTCTGCAGGTGCGGTTGGACCATGACAACGCCTTCGGTATCACTGGCGATCTGATCATCCACTTCAGCGATCCGGTTGACCCGTTCGCAGAACCACAGTGAGGTGAATCATGGACGGACGTCAACTGATCCTCCAGATGATCAACGAGCAGAACACGCTGCACCGGCCATTGACGTTGGACAACGTGTCGCTCTCCCTACCTGTGGGCAAGGTTGCTGGGACCGAACGTAACACCGGTGTACAAGTCGCCGGTATTCACGGCATGGGCTATAAAGGCCAGATCGAAGTCCTGTATAACCGCCACAACTTGCCAGAGCTGTTTGACGAGGCAGGCATCACGCCTAACCTGCGGACCAACGGCGAGATCACTCCGGCGTGGATCATCGCTCAGCTGAATGCGAAGTACAACTTCTATCTGGAAGCTACTGACCTGAATGCGATCGATGTGCCGATCTTCGAAGGCTTGGAAACCACCAAGAACATCGAGATCGTGGTCAAGGAAGCGTCGTGGAACTGGACAGGTACCATTACCCTCGAGATGACCTACGGTAACCCGCTGTTGGAAACCGTGGTTCTTGTTCAGTTGCTGCCAGTTCTTGAACACCCGGCCGACATGAACCTACTGGGTAGCCGTAAGTCTGGTCTCATGTGCGCGTACTACTTCGACTTCACGCCGTATCTGGAACAGCTCAAGCTGGACCCGAAGTACCCGCGGTTCTTGAACTTCGACCAAGCGATGGAAGTGGGACTCAAGGCAGGCATGCCGCCGTGGGGTAACAGCACCGTGTACGACTTCCCCACGAGTGCGATCCCTGAATCGAACCAAGAGTTCGAACGGGTCATGATCCAGTACTACGCCAACGGCGGTGTGATGGGTCCGATCTATTTCCATTACGACCTTAACTGGTGATTTCGTCCCTTTCCTGAGAAGGTTTTAATCCATGGCTATTTTTAGCAAAACGACCAAGCAAATGGTCGTCGCACTGATCAACCAAGGCAACCCACAATTGCCTTTCCCGATCAACGAAACCGACTTCGAGTTTTCGCTGCCAGAAGTCATCACCGATCCGGGTAACGGCCACAACACCAAGATCCGGGTGATGTCGAAGCCGAACACCAACTACGTCGGTAACGTCGTTCTCACGTACCGTCGTCTGGACGTGTCCCGTATCTTCAAGAACATGACCTTGACCATCCAGAACTGGATCGCCAACGGCGGGTTGGGTACTGGTACTCTCACTACCTTGCGGACACTGCTTCCGCTGTACGCTGAGAAGTACGGGTTCAACTTCGCTCCTGAAGAATGGACTGACGTTGCCCTGAACGGTTACCACGGTATCCGAGGCGACACCTTCACCATCACGCCAGTTGTTACTAACTTGGCCTACGTCGGCTCAGTGTCTGGTAAATGGGAAATCGGTGAACGTACTCTGACGTCCCTTCTGCCGGTCGATCAGATCAATGGTCGTCTATTCCCAGGTGGTAACGACTTCAGCGAGGGTGCGAACCATAAGTACTGGATCACTCCAGACGGCTTCGACACCGACTACACGGCGTACAAAGACGACCTCGAGAGTTCTAGCCTTGCGACCGGTTACGCCGGTGCGGTTCGCCTGCAGTGCTTTGTGGGTGACAGCTACGGGGATGGAGGTTCTCCTCTTCGTCGTCGAGTAGAAGCCCTCCTGTTGGCAATGAAGAGCCGTGACGGTCAGAACTACACCCGCACGCTCAATGCCGTTGGTGCTGACGTCGTCAATGGCATCAACAACAAGAACGACCTGACTGGTCTGTTGTTCCGTCGTTACGCACTGCCGCATGCAGATGTGCCAGAGGCTAACGCCGAGTTCTTCAACCGGTGCGTTGTCCTCGACACGTGGGAAAGCATCTCGATAATTGGTTCTCCAACATCGACCCCGCGTGCATGGGCCGCCGGCCGTATCTTCCTCCACTACAACGTGTAACGGGACTGAGCCATGTCGATCCTTTACAACTCCAAACAGAGTTTGGTGAACTACATCAACTCTGCCAACAGCTCGTCCCTCACGGTCGCCGAGCTGAACTTCGGCACTCCACAGCCTATCGCCGGCACTTGGCGAGAAGGTCTGGTGGCGGGTGACACTGCTATCAAGATCACTGCCAAACCTGAGTCGATCTACCAAGGCTCACGGGTCGTGATCTACAACCGCCTGAAGTTGCAGGACTTCCCTAAGCTCTGCCCCCTGTCGGTCAAAGCTTACGGTGTGACCAAATTGTCTGACTTCTTCCCGGCATTGTTCCGCCGTTACGGTATCGTGTTGTCGGTCGAAGACTTCGTGGATGCATCGTTCAGCTTTGCTGGAGCTGAACCTGAAGAAGTCACCATCCAAGCCAAGGCAGAAGCCATCGGCTGGCAGGGTGGCCTGACGTTCACCGTACAGAGTGGTGCGGCAGTTCTCAGCCAACACTTGCTCACCACACAGTTGCCGGGTATCAACTACCCAGTGACCGGTGACGGGTCTACAGGTTCTGCACTGACCTACATGTACGGTCTGGACTTCACAGAATCTAAGGCGATTCTGGAAGCGTACCAGGTCGGTACCGTTCTGGGTGCTGGCGATACCGCGCTGCGCGATGCCATCAAGGCCATCGACACCAACGCCGGCAAATCGCTCTGGAACCTCACGCCCGGATCGACCACTTGGTCGCTGGCTGGCGCGGAAGTGGTCTACAGCGGTATCAACAGTGCACTGCTGCCAACCAACAGCTCGTACAAGTACGTGCTGGGTCTGTTGCTACGTGGTGATGTCACCACACCACCGGGTGTCATGTACCTCCACTACAACGATCCGGTCGATCCGAACGTGGTCTGAGTAACCGGCCCTAGGTAACTGGGGCCTCAACAAAGGTGGAGACTCATGCCTGGACTATACTCAAAACCACATCTGGAGTTGTTGCTGAAGCTCATCAACGAGGCCAACCCCGGCCTGATGGAGATGCGCGACTTAACTAACTCCAGACTGGGCGTACCTACGGTCTACACGCCCAAAGCAGGAGAGATCGCAAACACCCAGGTCGATCTGTTCCCGCTTCCTGGATCGTTCTACATCGGTAAACGTACGGTCTACTATCGTCGTATCGCGCTGGAAAAGCTCTTTACGAACATGATCTGCGAGGTTGAGGAATGGTGGCCGGGTTCTATCCCGAAACCCGACTGGGTACGACTCATTAACGAGAAGTATAACCTCGCGGTGACGATTGAAGACTTCCACTCTTGGTACGGTGGGTCTTCTCCCGGTGGGTTCGGCAACCTCGGCATTGTAGCGGAGTCCTTGACGTACACCGGCTACATCCCATTCCGATGGAACCCGGGCAAGCGTTCTCTCCAGAGTCTTCTCCCGTCGGATACAGCGACTGGGTTGTTCTGGGATGCCAACTACGTCGAAGGGAAACCTTTGATGAACTTGGTAGGGATGACGATTGACTTCACTCGCTTCCCATCGGCCGCGACGATTGCTACGGGTTCGGCTGTCAACGCTACATCCAGCGATGTCCGGACCATGGCGGAGTGGTTTGCTGGATATACGGGTCAGAATCTTGATCCGCGGATTGACCACACCCTCCCGGGAGGCTTGAGTGGATTGACAATCACTCGATTCACGTTGCCGAACGCTAACTTGCCAGAAGCCAACGCGGCGAAGTTCAACCGTGCATTGGTGATCACCCCGCAAGCCGGTAGTTGGTTCTGCGGTAAGATCATTTGGCACTACAACGCATAACGAGGACGCCACATGGCTCTGGTACAGGACAGTAAAGTCGACCTAGTGTTGGCTCTGAACCGAGACAGTGCCTCAGCAATGGATATTGCCGGACTGCAATTCAGTCCGGTCGTTCCCACTACCGGTGGTAAAGCAAAGATTCGCCTGACGGCCTTGGGGACGTATACGTTCAAAGGCACGAAGGTGATCGAGTACCAACGGCGTGACCTTGCTGCACTGGCCGGGAAGTTTCCCGTACAACCCCGGATGGAGCCTAAGGCGACTCTGTATGAGTTGCTCACCTCCATCCGAGATGCGGGAGTCTCATTCACCACGGCTGATCTGGACGATGCGCCAGTGACTGCTCGTGAAGACGGTAAGTTCGAAGTCGTACTCACTGCTAAACCGGCCTCTGTGGCCTGGTTCGGCACCGGTACGTTTATCTTCCAGAACTTACCTCCGATTACTCTGGCGATCAAAGAAACAAGCCTACCTTGGAGTTGACAGATGAACGCTAACTGGACCAACTACTTCTTCCACACCGACTTCACGCTTGAGGCTGAAGGAATGGTGGGAATCGAAGTAGCGGACGAAATCCCCTTGGACCAACGCATGGTCCTCGCCAGTATCCTCACTGCCACCGATAAGGGTGAAGGTAAGGATCGCTGGGTCGTTGAGGGTAACGACAAAGAATGGAACTTGAGCGCAGCTCAGGTGACGTACAACGGCAAGAACAGCAATGACTTTGCCACCAACTCGAAGTACAGCCACGTATTGATTCTGGCTTTCCCAGATGAATGCGTGACCCCACGCGGTAAGCTGTACCTCCAATACAACGTAGGAGTCTGAGCATGAGCGTTGTCAATATGTTCGGCTTCGAACAGCTTCCGATCCGTTCGGTATTCAGTGCGGCCCAGATGGCGGCAGAAGGGTATCCACTGCTCAACGCGCAGCTTACCGGTAACTCTTACAGCAACGTGTCCACTGTTAACCGCAATGGCACCACCCGTCTGCGCCTCCACTGGTTTTTCGCACAGTCAAGTGGCGGTGCTTACCCGCGTGGCGCAGTTGTCCTCAACAGGACAGGTCGCGAGCTCTTCGGTAACCCATCAGTGGTCACCAAAGGCGTCATCGGTTTCCGTTTTTATATCGACGCCATGATGGTGACGTATAGAGCGTCTTGGACCAACACGTACTTCGTCCTAGTCGACGGTAACCAACTTGCAACTGACCAGCTACAGAACCTGGCCGAAGGCGAACACTTTATTGAAACGGAGTTCGACTACGCCAATAAAGTAGTAAACACGTACATCAACGGTACGAAGGTTGGGTCGACACCCCTTTCTGGCCTGACCCTCGACTCGTCGATCCGTTTGGGTGCGTTCGGGAGCGGGGCTGGCAACAACCCGACCATCTTCGTAGGCGATATGTCCGACGTCTACATGACGTACGATAACCAAGACGGCGAGCCTTCAGGTCGTCTCGGCCCTGTGCGTGTGCGGCCACTGGAAGTCGACGAGGCTACGCTGCCAAGTACCTGGACCGTGTCTGACCCAGACGCCATCTCGACGTACGACTATCCGGTATACGGTGGAGCCGAGATCTTCAAGGGTCATCGACTCCTCCCGGTCACCACGTCCGAGCTACCAATTCCTGGAGTTCTCGAAGTTACCCCGTCGTCCCCAGGCGCCACCATGATCAACATCTTCGGAGTTGGTAGTTATTCGACGTTTAGTGGCATTGTCGTCGGTACACCAATCACCATCACGGCCAAGTTCACTAGGCCTAAAAAGGTCAGCGCGTACGCTCTTCAAAGCTTCGCCGCGACTTGGGGATTCTTCAACGACTGGATATTGCAGGGCAGTAACGATGGCACCACGTGGACTGACCTAGATACACGGACTGGTCTCGGCACGTACTTCAACAACTCCTCCAACCGAATGGGTGCATTCAAAATCACCCCGGCCAAGATCGGCTGGTACACCCAGTACCGACTCAGGGCGACGACGTGGATCAACCACAGCAGTAACGGTGCGACCGTCACCCTGTCGCACTTCCAGTTGCTAGGCGATCTCGCTGACGCTGTCGATAATGCCAAAACTGACATCATTGCTCGTCCGTTTGACGCAGGACTTGTCAACTCGATGGACACGCCGGTCATTCGCACAGGTACGGATGAGAGCTCGGCCGAATTCGGATTTAAGGTCCCTAACTTCGGTCTCGGTGACATCATGGCTGTGCAGGTTGGACTTTCTGCGCGACGTGATTCCGGCGGTGAAGAGAAGCTGCTGGTCAAGACGTCCTTGGGTGACGTCGACGGAGCAGAGAAGACTATCGTCCTGCAACCGCACACGACAAACCTCGATGTGATTGAACACCGGACAGTCAGCCATCGTGGGCAGCCATGGACTCGCACCGATCTTGACAACCTCAAGGTCATCATTAAATCTAAAACCGGAGCCTAATCATGGCGATTAAAGAAATCCTCGGGTTCGTTGACTTGCCTGCGGCAGCTCGATACCCAACGATCAGTCTGATGGGCAAGGGTATCGTACCTACGATCAACCCAGGTCCTACCAGTGCCTTTAACGGTGCTCTGGTGATCAATGGCCGTAACTGGCTGCGCATCTATGGTAACGCCAACCCGTCGTGTCAGAACCTGCTGTCGGATGTGAAGATCACTCAGGCAGAACTGCGCGGCAAGAAGATCTTCGGTGGCTTCCGGTACGTGGTCCAAGGTAACGCTGTGGCCAAGACCGCCAACTCGATACTGACGGTCACGTTGATCGGCAGTCAGACCTACGACCTGTTGACCGAAAACGACTTCTCGGCTTCTACCGATGAAGTGTACATCGAATACTGCATTGACTTGCAGACCGATACCATGCAAGCATGGATCGACGGTGTCCTCAAGAAGACCCAAGCGGTCGTGGCTACAGCGAAGACGGCTGCAACCGATGCTCGGATCACCTACGGTCAGAATGCCGGCGCTGTGACCAGTGAGAACCATTGCTACAATGACTTCTACTGGCTGATCGACACCTCGGGAACAGACACCCTGCCGTCGAAGCGTCTGGGTCCGTTGAAGGTCAAGAGCGCTGTAGTCGATGCGGCCACGCTGCCTCAGGACTGGACCATCACCAACGGCTACACCGCCCCTCAGGTACTGGACGCCACCACTCTGGCACCTACCACCGAACTCACCCCGGTCATCCGGACCTCTGCGGCTGAAACGGTGGCTAGCGTTGGTTTCGCTAAGCCTACGGTAGAGCTGAGCATCTTGGCTGTGTCGATCGAAGTCTTTGGCTTCCGTGACACCGGTACTGCACCTACCATCGATGCTCAAGTGAAGCAAGGCGCGACATTGGGTACCAAGCAGAACTACGCTCAGTTGACCAACGACCTGAAACGTGGGAATGCCACTGACCGTCTGGGTTGCTTCAACCTCGACCTGAACGGGCAGGCGTGGACCGCTGATACCATCAACGATCTGGAAGTGCTCATTAACTCCAAGACAGGGAGCTAACGGCCATGGCTGACTCGGCTAACTTGAGGTCTGTAAGGCTTCAGTATATCGTGATCGATACCGCGCCAGCCATGCTCAGGGATATTCGACTCCAGTACATTGCCGGAGGTGAAACTCCGGCATCGATTCGTCGCGTTACAGGTAACTTCCTGACAATCGACAAGAACCCAATCAACGTCAAGGCCGTGCGTGCACAGTTCTTGGAGACGGTGAAGACACCCGCTTCTGTACGGCGGGTGACAGGGCAGTTCTTGGTTGTAGATAAGTCACCCCTTAACCTGCGCGATGTTCGACTACAGTACTTGGAATCAAGTCGATCCCCTGCCAGCGTGCGAAGATTGGTCGCCAACATCCTGACCCGTGACCGCGACCCGGCCAACGTCAAGGCGTTACGGTTGCAGTATGCAGAAGTAGTGAACGACCCTCCGAAGTTGAACATTGATGTATGGACCAAGCTGTTGTCCATCATTAACTCGCTCAACGGCTGGAACTTCACCACCAATCAGCTGACCCCGGGCACGCCTAAGATTGCCCCACCGGGCAGTCCATGGAACACTGAGTTGGAAGTCACAGCTTTGCCGGCCTCTGGCTTCTCCGGTAAGGTGAAAGTCTACTACCAGCGTTTCCCGATCTCGGACTTCTTCAAGAACAACTTCCCGCTACTTGATTTCAATGGGAAGAATACCACTCGCGACATGTTGCCTCAGATAAACGCCATCATGGGCACATTCCTGACGGCGGACGATGTTGAGGATACACCGATTGATCGTACGACCAATACGATGACGTTGGTGATCTCGAACAAGTCGTGGCTGTTCCTGGAAGGTTCGACGTTCAGTTGGCAGAACGTGGCGAGTTTGGCAGACATGTACCCTGTGACAGACCTGCCAGGGTTCTTCAATGACGATGATCCATTGTCGGTCATTGATCCTCGCGGGACCAGCGGTATCCATCAGATTCGTGCTTCTGACGGATCGACGTTCCCAGCGTACGTCGACATGACAACTGATGGTGGCTACTGGATTCAGGTTGGACACTGGATCACTGTTGCACCGACGCCTGATGATCAGATGCTGGTGAATGAAGTAATCATGGCGGGCTATCCGATCAAGGGCTTCTCGACTGATACGGTAAACCGTCCGATCATTCCAAACGGCAAGATCACCTCTAACCCGGCTAAGCAATGGATGCTGAAGCACGATCATCCAACTTGGAAGTCGTTGTTTGGCGATTGGCAGATCGGGGACATCATCCCTAAAGATGCTGTGATCCCATACGACCAAGCATTCCCAGTCAAGACGTCCATCGGCAACAAGTCTATCTACGGTCAACGTAGTGGCTGGAACCTGCCGACAGCAGGTGCTGACGCCTTTGGCTTCTGGACGCAGGCAGGTCCAGGTGGTCCGTGCGGTGGTGCAGGTTTGGCAGGTAGCGATCGTTGCTGTCCAGTCTCTGACTTCGTCGGTAACTTCGGTGTGCATGCTGACTTCGCGTACCAGAAGCAACTGTACGTTCGAGCCAGTAACTTCTGAGTGTAATTTCGTCAGAAAGGGAGGGGGTGATCCCCCTCCTTATTTTTGCAGGTTACCCCGGGAATTATTTACGACGTATCCTATGAGGTCAGAAATATCGATCTCTTTTAAGAAACCTTGCAGTGGAGATACACCATGCAATTGAACCTCGCTAAAACGGCTCAGCAGAACCTTCTGGATCTGATGAACACCGCGAACACCCAGACTCTGACTCTTGCTCAGATGACCATGGGTGCGCCGGTTGTCCGTACCCCGGATGCCAACCCTCGTAACACCACCGTCACCATCTCCGCACTGCCGGGCTCTACCGAGTTCAAAGGCAGCCAGACCCTGAAGTACACCCGTCTGGACGTGGAAGACCTGGTTGGCGCAAGCTACGAGTTCCAATCGGTAGAAGGTTCCACCATCGCCGACGTACTGGCTGCTGTAGCCACTGCCAAAGGCCTGCTGGCTGCTGACGTGGAAATCGTCGAAACCGAAATGCCTGACTGGGCTGACGAAATGATCGACGGCGAAACTGCACCGTTGACTCTGCGCGCCAAAGCTGGTTCGTACGCCTACATCGGTACCGTGACCATCAACGTGGTTGAGCCGGTCGATGGCCGTGAGCGCTTCGCAACCATGTACTCCACCACTGATCTGGACGGCTTCGTCGCCTAATCGGTGTTGCGTAATAGAGCGAGGGGCATTGCCCCTCGCTCTTTATGCCGTTAGCCAAGTATGTTCAGGATGAGAGTGAGGCCATCCAAGTTCTTCGTGGTCATGGCAGTACTGAGATCACGGTCGCCATTATCGACACCCACATCCCACGGCACCCAGACTCCATCGATCTTGGTGTATCCCTCAGCCACCTCACGGTAGACACCTTCCGCCTTGACGGACAGGCCGCCTGACTCTGGCCATTGGCCTTGTTTAATCCGCATGATCCACCCCGCTTACGGTTTCAGGACCAGCCAGATGTCGCCGTCATTACCCACCGCGTTGTCAGGTTGCTGAGTGCTGACATGCAGGTCGCGCATGGCCATGGACTTGACGCCCTCGAGTTTGGTTTTCTCTTCCGTGGTGTAGTCTTCGGTAGAAAGTTGTTTACCTTCCACCTTGTCGACCTTACCACTCAGGCGTTGCAGTACAACGCCTGCATAGCGCCCAATGGACGCTGTGATTCCGGGGATGTTCATTAAGGGATACCTTCAGGGCACATGAAAGAAGAAGCCACATAAAATACCCATTACCTCAGAAAACAAAAAAAAGAAAAGGTGTTACCCTTTTCTATTAAGCTACGAACCTGAAGACGCAGCCTTTTTCGGCTTTGGCTTCGTTGTCCCAGATGTTCAGGTGAACGCCATCGTCACCGATAGCAATGTCCAGGATTACCTTCATGCCCATACGACGGACGATGAAGGCAGCCATAGCTTTTTCCAGACCAGCTTTCAGCAGTTCAACGTAGTTGTCGATCATGCGATTTTGTTTAACAGTGTACATGGTGATTCTCCATACATGGTTGGCAATTGGATTATTCCGTTTGCTCACCTTACTATGTATGGTTGAAATAAATTCGAATCAGTATAAAGGGAGGGCCGAAGCCCTCCCAGTTATTACGCTTCGTAGGCTTTGGATGCGAACATCCGAACCCCGTAGAAGAACATGTTGGCACGCCACTTGGCGATCCCTTCACTGCGCAGTGCACGGTAGAAGATCTCATCCGCTTGCTGACGCGTTGGGCGAACCAGTTTACCGTTGATGGTAATCATAGTGCCCTTGGTGTACAGCCAATCATGGACAGTGGCCGACATGTCCCCGTAATCGGCCAAGATAGCGTAGACCGGAAACAGGACGATATTGCGCAGTGCATCCAAGGACGCGTAGTTGGTGACGAACCCCTTCTTGACAACGATCGGTCCATAGACTTCATCATCGTAAGTGAATTCGGCCAACATCTCGTATTCGCGCTTGCCGACTTGGCGAGTATCGAAGTCCGAGAACCGTTCGAGGTAATGTGCCCCTTCAGGAAGGGCGGTGAACTGAGGGATGGCGATAGACATGGAGGCTCCTTATGAACCAGAGTATTCCTGAGTCTTCCATACACCGGCTTCTGGCCTCAATGCGATAGCACCGGTTGTGGTGTCCACCAAGGCACAGGTCCAGTAGGATGGAGTGTTAGCTGGGGTGTTCGTGTTGGACACCTTGAGCGCGTAGTAGCGGCTCTCAGTGAGCGTGATGATAGCGGTCTGACCACGCCCCGACTGGTTGACCAACCGTGCACCATCAACGAAGAACTCGAAGATGTCATCGGCCTGACTGAAGACCTGATACGTACCTGCTGGAATGAAGACGTTGGCGTAGTAATCCAGCTTGAAGTTAGCTGGGACCGACTCACTGCCATAGACCGGCGAGAACATCAGGTTACCAAAGTCAATGATCTGACCAGTAACGGGGTTGAGAGGCTGCCAGAACGCGAATGTCCCAGATGCTGCCCAAGGTCTAGCCTGCAAGTTGTAAGGCTTGCTAGCAGCGTTAGGAAGCACCAGAGAGGCCACACCTTCGTTGTTGAAGTACTCCCCCAACAGCTTCAGGTTGATTGGCAGGTTCTGGACATGCTTCAGGCCTAGCCATGGCACCAATACACTGATCTCTTCGATCATGGCTTTGACGCGCTTGATGTCAGTCAGTGCAGGCTTGTAGTCCCGCAAGATCTTCATGACGTCACTGAGGGTGCGTTTGGCTTTGATCGCTGGCTGGAACCGACCGATCTTCACCTTACTGGTCATGACGAGTGGTGTGGTGGTAGTCACACTGAACTCATCATTGTTCTGGACCTTCACTGGTCCGGTGCCAGCGCCATCCCAGGTCTGTACAACACCACCAGCTAAGGTGTAGCTGAACGTACCTACTCGCGCACCATTCTTGTACACCAGTCCTGACATCGCGTCATTCATAGTGCCTGCCAACCCAGCTTGAATCAGGGATTGGTTCTTCACCCCAACATCCAACGTCTGGCCATTGTCTTTGACCACGACTCCATCGGAGAACGTGAGCTTGAACGACACCACGTTGTACTCGATCTTGTACGCGATCACTTCACCGGTGTTCAGGGTTGCTGCCACTTGAATGACAGTCTTGCCCACTGGGATGTTAAACGGCTGAACCTGACCGGGTGTGATGGAGGTGAATGTAGCTAACTGCACCCGGCTCTCAGATCCACCAGCTTGGATGCTCTCAGTATCTAACATACCGGCATACAGAGGATGGTCACCGTACGTCGATCGCAGGAAGCCCACGTTCACCGGAGTCCGATCGTAGTTACCCGAGAAGTACGCACCGAAGTTCACCACCAGTTTGTTCGCCGTGGCAAAGAACTGACGTGCTACCGCAGGCGGTGGATACGCTTGCGAGATGTTGGTGAACACTGGACCGTCATCCGTCACCACGATGATCCCGCTACCGTTCTGACGGTACTGGACCAAGTTGGCTACGCACTGATCGGTGATGTACTGGGTTGTGCCGTTACCAGCCGACATGAACAGAACGCACGCATACTGCTCAAGTGTGGCTAAGGTGGTGTCCAGCAACCCACCGGGATAATCCGAGGGGTCGACAAACGTAGGCGTGAAGCCCACAGCAGCACACAGTCGTGTAAAGCTTGTGAAGAACCCACTGGCCAACGTACCCTTGACCGAATAGTTGGCTGCGGCTAGCGTATCACCCATGATGAGGATCTTACGGTTACCTGCTGCGTACTTCTTCGCGTTAGCCGTCCAGAGGATGGCGTTGTAAAGGTACTTGAAAGACGCTGTGAGCTGCGATCGCGGATCATACAGAGTCTTGCTGAGGTTGGTGTAGCCAGAGGCCCCAGCCTCAGTAGAGGTACTGTTCGGCAAGTCGATCTTGTCCTTGAACAAGACGGCTTTGATCGCACCGTTCTTATCCAAGATGTACACGTCACGGTAACGAGTGTAGAAGTCACCTGCAGCTTCACCCTCATAGGCCATCGACCAACGCACGAACGTCTCACCCGCACATGGGGACAAGTCGAACTCACGGTGGTACCACTGGTTAACCGCACGACCACCCAAGTATTGCGCAGGGTGAGCACGAAGACCGTTCTGGTCTACGATAGCGGGAGGTCCTGGAGCACCCCAGTCTCGCAGCGAGTAACGACCAACGTTGGTATTGGGGTCTTTATCGGTGACGCCGTCTAGGCCCACGATCGCCACATCACTGTTCTGCATCATGTCATAGACCAACTTGTCACCAATAGCAATGGTGACCTGTTTGTCAGTGAACGCGTTGTAGTAATAGGCGTTGGTGCCGACTGGCGTCCCCACAGACGTCGCTCGGAACTCCATGGAGATCGAAGCATTGATGCCTGCCACGGGAGCGTTACTGTTGTAGAACTTGGGGAACCCCCCGTCATATACGACGTTACCGTTACCGTCCTGCGTTACCGCAATGAACGGGTTAGGTGGTACGAGCTGGTCATACGCCACGTACTTGGAAATCGAAGGAGGAGCACCGTTGACACTAAATTGCAGACTCTGAACGTTGCCGCTCAGAATCATGGTTGCCACGAACGGGTTGAGGTAGTAGCCCTCAGCCACGTTGAAAGAGATGTCGGCCATGTCTCAGTCCTTACAGTGGGTGCACGAGGACTTTGACGTAGAGGTCGATTGCCCCGCCGGATTGGTTAGCGATCATCACGTAACGATCGTCCTTCAGGCCATAACTGATAAAGCCCTCAGCGTTGGCGTAGGCGTTGAACAGTGGAGATGCGCCGTTGGTGTCTTTGGCCCGGACACAGATCTCAGCAGTCTTCTTGTCGTAGCTGGCATGGCCAGCACCCAGTAATGTCTGCAGGTCATACTGCTTGAGTCCGTCAGCAGCCACAGTGACGTACTCGTTGACCACGATAGCTGTCTGAGCCTTCACTGCAATCAGTGTGATGCCAGTGATCCGACCTTTCGCGTCTACCGTCACCGAAGGGATGTTGGTAGCACTACCGTAAGTACCAGCAGCCACACCCGTGTTGGACAGGGTCATCGCACCAGTCAAGTTACCGCTGAGGTCACCAGAGACACTCCATGCACCGTCGCCAGTCATGGTGAACGTACGGGACGCAGACAGTTGGGTTGGCAGTGGGATTCGAGCAGCGGCAAAGACACCAGTAGTGACCTTGGAGGCATCCATGTTTGGAATGCGCAGGATGTCGAATACACCAGTGGTGAGCTTAGCAGCATCAAGCGCTGGGATGTCAGCAGCGAGCAATAGAGAGCCGCCTGTGACTTGGCCCTTGGCGTTGATGGTGACCTTTGGATAGGTGCCAGCTGAAGAGATGTTCGGTAGTGTTACTGCGATGCCAACGTTGGCTCCACCGTGGATACTGGCAGAACCTAGGACATCGTTGGTCAATGTCAAAGTGAAGGGGTTGGTGAGTCTAGCGGCGGTTACGGCAGCTGCCGTCTTGTCCAGCTTGGTATCCATCTTGGTAGCGATGGACAACAGAAGCGCCGATAACTTCGTTTTGAGTGAGTCGAGGCTGGGCGGCATGTTCTACTACCTTAGTTGAGCCGTTATCGGCCGTTAAAAAGAATCTGCACATATGGATACCTTGGAAAAAATAAAAGGCGAGACGGCATAGAGGCGGGCCTAGGCCCGCCTCTTATTAATGATGACGACTCTCTTCCCAACGGACGAGGGACGACTTATGCCAATACGGGGAACGACCTTTGAAACGATCAGGTGATGGGAATTGCGCAGCATCACCCGGGACCCGTCCATCGCGATAACGATTGAGGGTAGTCGGGGAAATGTTCAGCCTGTCGCAGACTGCGGTGATGGTCAGGAAGTCAGCCCAACTCTCATTGAAGGAACGAGAGTAGAACCTATCCACAGCTTCCACCTCATCGCCGATGGCAGCAGCCCATTGACGGTTCATAGCCTCGTGGGTGTTCTTAGGGAGGCTGTCAATGAAATGACGGGCCTTTCCTACGACCACTTCCAAGATGCTCTTGAATCGCGTCACAGTGCCTTGACGAAGGATAGAACCATCGACCTGCACACCAGCCGTCTGACAATCAATGGCCAACAACATCGACTCATTGACAATCTTCAGGCCCACCTTCATTCCACCATTACCGTGGTAGATGACCAGCTCATGGAGCCCACGAGGTCCGAAGATCTCATCGTTCGCCCCATGGTGTTCCACAACACGATGTACGTCACGGACCATGTTCGTGTAGACTTCCATCATGAACAGTTCCTTGCTCCACAGGTGCAGGTGTTCATGTTGGCGGATGGAATCGATTTGACTTGCAGGCACCAACGCTAGGGCGTTCCCAGTAAGGAACTCCTCCAGTTGATACATCGTGTCCTTTGGGTTCTCGTTCACGACCGAACGGATGATCTCCACTCGGTTGTATGCTTGGTTGAACTGAAGGATGCCAGCGACGGTTTTTACATTCATGGTGACTCTCACATGGTGAGGTAGGGAGGACGTGGGTCCTCCCTCCTACTACTTGGTGTATATGGGGTACTTGCCGTACGCTGTAATCGAGTAGACAGTGCGCGGATCGATACCATGTTCTTTGCGAGCGTACTCCTTGAGCTGGGCAATGGCCCAGTCAGTGGAGAGTCCCGCTCGTACCTTGAACCAGAAGCTGGCCTGAAGCGACAGGGTGTGCGTATCGCTACGCACAGTGAAGTCAGGCCGGGCATCAGCGGTAGGTACGATCAACTGTAGATCGCCCATGCAGTCCCCTTAGAAGAAGACTTCACCGCCGAGGTCGTGGAGGTAGAAGTACGCTTCTTTGTAACCAGTCTGATCCACCACGAAGCCAAAGCCCGTAGGCAGTGCCGACATTGGATGGAAACCGATAGCGTTGATGAAGAAGGCCTGTTCAGGTTCCGCTTTGACGCGATAGGCTTTACCGGCCTTGAACTTGTCAGTCTTGATCAGGCTCAGCTCTTTGACCTTCTTGAGCTGCACCTTGATCTTGGTGCCTTTACCGAAGCTGGCTTGACGCAGGTCAATGACCGCATCATCCATTTCCGATTCATCGACCGGATTAGTAGGAAGCTCAGACATCGTCTTCGGCCTCACGACGGCGATCTTCTTCAGCCATGCTTTCAGCTTCTTCTTCATGGTAGTCTTGGGACTCGGCTTCCTTGAGAAGCTTCTCGCGAATGTCAGCGGGAGTGAGTCCTTCGAATTCCTTGTTCTGATCACGTTCTTCAAAGCCTGGGACGGTGGTAGGGTCGAACTTGTCACCTTGCTTGAGGATGAAGTCGACATTGCTTTCACGAGTGCTCATTGTGATTCCTTAACGGCGATAACCGCCGCGTTGTAGGTGAGGGATACGTTGGTTGCGCGGAAGGCGCGTGGGTTCCAGCTTGGGGATACGCAGGTAGTTGTGGTCCGGCACTTCATATTGCACCGTCACTTGTATCTCGTCCCCCGGTTGTACACCTTCGGGAAGTGCTACATGTCCGTTTTCATCGGCCCGTGCGTAGTAGTGCTTGCCCTTGGTGGGTAAGTGGTCGGAGTAGATGTACTCCCTCTTCAACTGCACACTAGGCATGTTAGAAGGGAGCTTATCTAGGTCAACGCGTAGACCTTCTTCACCGACCAGATTCATTTGAACTCCTTGACAAGGCGTTCCGCTTCGGCTTCCATCTCAGGCGTGATGTCCGCATCGACATACTGCGAATAGTCGCGCCATGATTGGGTGTCTTCATCGAAGTCTGCAAGCCGACGTTCGATGTCCTCACGGAAGGGTTCATAGATAGCCACGATCGGAGCGAACTGCTCCTTGGTCAGACGCGGACGGGGCTTTGAGTTCCCGAGCACTTCTGCCATACCGAGGCTGATGTTGTTTTCAGGTGCTTCGTCGACGACCAAGTTCCACTGCCATGCGACGAAGTCTTCCAGGGCGTACCCTGGGATGCTACTCATTGTCTGGCCCACCGACCAGCCATTGATCGAAGCGATCACCGAGGAAGACACCATGACCGTCGGCATCATGAGACTCGATGATCACCCCCTCCTTGTCCGCGACGGTGTAACCGGCGTCACTCAGTTGGTTGAGCAGGGCTTTGACCCCGGCAGCAACGCCGAGGTTGTAGATGAAGATACCTTCTGGAGTGACCGGGATCGTTTGTTCACCACGGATGTCGTAGAAGGCACCATGGAGAGCAGTGGCTTCGTGGGCGGCTTCACCTTCAGCGCGGTGAGCATCCCACATCAGTTCCTTCAATTGAGGTTGCATAGGCATTACTTCAACTCCCATATTGGTTTAAGGTTGAGGTCCGTAACGAACCCCAAGTTGTGACGTACAACCATCAGGTCCTCGTACGAGATGAGAACCCCGCCGCAATACTTGATGATGTAACGATGGAACTCGTTCTTCTCATCGAACTCTGGTTGATCTCGCATGCCGTAGATCTCTTTCATGCCCCAGACAGTGCCTCTGGCATGACGACCGTGTCGTGACTGCAGTTCACTGAAGACGTGATCGCGCAGCGGACCACCCCATGGAGTCATCCCGTCTAGACGGGCCTGCTCATGGTACGCCATGACGCCTTCGCAATCGGCCTGACTGGTCCACCAGATGTATTCGCGATTAGGCTCGACATCTTTAGGAAGCGGATCTTTCAGCAGCGACGTAGGCGACCACGCATTCATGAGCTGACTGTACTTATCCATATCGATGGTGCTGGTCAGCAGCGAATTAAACGTCCGGAGCTGACCGGAGTACCATTGGAACTCGGCTTCGTTCTTCTCCTTCACATCCGCTGAGGTATCCGACCAAGTACAGCTGAACCGGCGGCCGATCAGACGCCGTAGACCGAAGTCCAGACGGCTCAACAGTACGAGCGCTTCACTGTTCTCCATGAAAGCGAACTCTTCACTGTACTCACGCCGACTATCGAGGAACTTGAGCATCTCGTCGATACGTTCTTCGGTGTCCTTGTCCATGACCTCCAGAACCTCCAGAGTCCACTTGGGCAATTCCTCCAAGATGAAGGCGTGCTGGTCTTCAACGTCCTTCTGCAACTGACCTGACGTTTCAACCCGATCAGTTGACAGTCCCTTGCTGTAGTTGATGATGTAGGCGATCACATCGCCCCAGACATGTTGCGGATTCTTCTTGCGACTGGTGAAGTCGTGGTGAAGTTCCTGCTTGTTCCAGTTCAGCGCATAAACGGCGTACGGCATCTCAAGCTTCCTTCTTCTCACTGGCCAAGGTAACGAAGCGCAGACTTTCATGGAGCTTCGTGTACGATTCGATCGTCGCCTTGAGCATCTCGATGTAATCCTCATGTGACGATGCCGCGGCAAAGGAGACGCAACGGCGAGAATCACGATCGATGTCAGCAATGATCCGAGTGAGGTTCATTACTAGAGCATGTGGATTGCTAACACGAGCCAAGGCCAACGTCACTTCGCGGTCTCTGACGATCTCACGGGCTTCGTCAATGACCGCCTCATCTTCAGCGCCGTAGAACAACACGGTTTCAAGTCTGAGACCCTCCCATGCATCACACAGCTTACGATGCCGATGATCCATCTGGATGTCATGGATGCTCCCGCCAGCGGTTGGATCGTACGGCATGCCAGGGTAGGGCTGCGTTTCGTGAGCGTACATCAACTCAAGGTCATCGGGGACACGACTTTCTTCCTCTTCGCGTTGTTGCTGCGCGATGAAGTTGAAGAGGTCCTGCTGGACAGCGATCTCGTCCTTCCCGAAGGTGACGAAGCGTGCGTCGACAACAGAGCGGTTATCGAGTGCCATGGCACCGAACTCGGCGAAGCCAAGCGATGCAGGGTTGTGACCGGACAAGCGATAGATGGCGTATGGCATGGTGAGATTCTCTAGGTGATTATTCAGTTGGTTTGTTATCGCGACGGTTGAAACGCTCAACAGTTTCGTTCAGATGTGCCAACAAGGTGATGCACTGGTCTGCGTAGAACGTGACCGTCATGCGCTCTGTTAGCGATTGCAAGGTGATCGTGATAGTGGTACCATCGACGACATGGTTGACGTACTTGAAGCCCATGTCCTTCTGTGCAAAGAACATGATGCAGTGGAACGGCAAGGATGGGTTGTTTGCCCCATTGCCAAGACTGTTAGTGAAGTCTTCCAACACGACCAGACAATTCACATCTGTCTTGGGTACCGGAAGACGACTGGTCGCCACCTCGATCCTGCCCACCTTGGGGAAGTCAGGACCCTTCTGATCAATGCGGCAGTTATAGAACTCGAACTCCCACGACATGTTTCCATTGTCGACGATGACCGGCACTACCGCCGACAACCACCAGTCAGTGCACTGAGGCATGTCGAGATAACCCTTCCAGCCAGCGCAGATACTCTGGCCTGCCAAGGGATACAAGAACCCCTGAGCAAAAGTCATGTCAGCGACCTTCTTGGCAAACCCCATGAGGTGCGCCCGCCGCTTCACTGCTGCTTCTTCAGCCTTGCGGTCGTTGAACGCCATGAAATCAGAGACGTCGCCCATGATCACTCCTCGCCTTTGTCAGGCTTCTCAGTGAGCTCCTGTACGAAGCCACTGTTATAGTCGGGTTCACCGGGCAGGACGTTGTTCTCGTCACCGATCTGCAACTGCATGACTTTCTTCATGCCTTTGTTGAGCGCACCATTCATGCCTTGGGCAGTAATGGAGTCGAGAGCGATCTCTACGATCCGTGCACGCACCGGGATCTTGTCCTTACCGATAGTGAACCCCGGTAGAGCAAAGACCTCGCCGATCTGTGGCATTGGCTGGACGATGGGTACGACGTTAGAGCCATTGGCGTCCAAGGTGATTGGGGGACGGGCTTTCTCAGCGAGGAGACGGCTGGCCTGCGTAGCCACGATCTCACCAGAGCTAGGACCGCCGTTCACCAGTACTAGGTCAAAGCCCAGCTTCTCGGTCAGCCCGATGGTGTACGAGTAGTACGGATCGACCTTGCCTGGCAGGACGTTCTGGATGGCAAAGCCCTGAGCCTTGGTGGCCTTCTCACGCTGGTCTTCCATGTAGCTGCGGAAGATCGTCATCTTCTTGTTTTCCATAGTGCCGACGCTTTGATCACTCAGCCACATCACGAAGGTAGCGCGACTGAAGTGAGCCTTCTTGAAGATAGGCTGATGGTATCCGGTAGCGAACATTTCACGTTCGTACGAGCTCATCTTGTCGAAGACTTCAGGCGGCAGCGCAGCACGCAGCATGTTCATGTCTTCAGCCGTGGCGCGGATCTTCCAGTCGAAGTAGCGAGCCTTCTTCTCAGGGATCACTTCTTCGTCATCAGGGATGCCGAGTTTGCCTTCACGGACCAAGAGCTCGATGAAGATCTCTTTACGCTCGTCATCCGCTTCTTCGCGCGCAATGCCAAAGCGTTGGAACTTATCCCACTCTTCGTAAAGGTCCAGCGTCTCGTCCAAGACGATAACGATGTAGCTCCAGACAACGATGTATTCGTTCTTTTCCACGACGGACTTCCTTTGGTTAGGTATTCACAGCGATAATGTATCGCTGTATAAAGGTTGATTAGCGACGGGTATCGTGGACTTGATCGAGGGTAATGATGTCACTCACCCCGCAGGTATCGAATCGACGCAACAGGTGCAGGTACCGCTCAGTGATGGTCTTCTGTTGAGTGAAACGGTTATAGACGGGATCACCTTCGGAGGTATTGCGCAAGACATCAGCGTAGTACTTGAGGTCTTCCTCGAGGTCGTAGTACGTCTGACCTTTCAATGGGTGTCGCAACATCTCCTCGTGTTGTGCCGGGGTCAGTGGACCGGACTCTTCGGGATCATTGCTCATGATGGTACTCCTGTTAATTGCGTTTGAGGATCTCGTTACGTTCGGCCAAAGCCAAATCGTCAGAGATCGCCTGCTGGACGTCCAAAAAAGTAAAGGCTATCACGCCTTCGAAGAACCACGGTCCTTCCACTTGACGTTGGTCGTGGACTTGCAGCCGCAGCATGGTTTCACTGATGATTACTTGGAAGCGTTCTTGGTATCTGTGAAGGAACGGTGAGTCCTCTGTCAGTCCGGGTGGGAATGCATTCTCGAACACCAGCGCCATGTTGGGGGAATTGACATTCGCATCGCGCGTCTGCACATGCAGAATGTTAGCTTCAGGGATCTCCGTCTTCACCTTCCAGAAATGCAGTGGTCCTGCGGTAGGCTTACCGATCAAGGCTGGGTCGAAACCACGATAGCCTAAGATCTTCTCATCGGAGTAGTCGGGCTCCCGACCAAATGCGACAATCGTAACGTTGAACGACATAGAGCCTCCGAACGGTATAGTGCCCCGGGGACATCCCCCAGGGCTCTGTTACGGGATAGAGAACTGTTTGAGGAACAGCGACTCAGCGATTGTCCATATCTCACCGACAGGGCGATCGTGGGTCGGTTCCAAATTGGTGTAGACAACCATCGGCCAACTACAGTCTTGTCCGTGTTTGGCCAGATACAATACCTTGAACCGAAGACCTGAAGGAGACAGGTATTCCGAATCCTTCTCGACCTCAAGTAGCATCGAACGGTACCGTGATGGTCTTGTAGTAGGACTCGTGAAACCCTAGCTGCGCCTTGGAACACAGACCGAGGTCTGACTTGGTCACGAGGTACGGGTTGCTGTGTTCGTGAGACGGAAAACGATCTGGCTTGTTGACGATCTCCTCCCACTTCACTACTCGATCATCTTCATCCAATCCTCGGATGGCTTCCAGAGGTTCTACCGGAGGCAATGTCAGAGGAGTTTCCGGGATGCGGGCCAGAACAGGAGCAGCAATAGCCGCCCCTGCACCGATGCCGACTAACCGGAGGAAGTTACGCCGGGTCGACTTCATCCACTGGCTCTCCATCGTTCAGTGGTTCTTCAGCTTCAGTTTCCTCAGGCACTGGTTCTACCTGAGGAGCGCGAGTGGTGATCTCAGCGAAGTAGACACCAGCCTCGAAGCTACCCAGCTTGGTCAGCATGTTGCGCTCGCTGTCTTGCGGGTCTTTCTTGGCCAGACCCAGATCGGACAGCTCAGCCATGCCGGTTGCGTTCGGCAGTTGATCGTCGTAACGAGGACCCTTGTCGTGCAGCAGGGTAAAGACCGCCAGAGCTTCATCGGTCAGGGTGAAGTTGCGCATCTTGTTCTCAGACATCGGGTGTTTCCTTTTCTTTGACGTAGTCTTGAAGGCGTACGAGGTAACGGGGAGCGTAAATGTCCCAGATCACACGACCAGTTTCGGTGAAGAGCTCTGCCTTCTCCATAAAGTCGGCCTGTCCTTCTAGCATTTCTGCGTAAGTGATCTCCCGCTTGGCTGCGACTTGGATCTCGGCACGGAGGTCCTCCATGACGATAGTTGGATCGAGACTGACTGTAGCGTACAGGACATCGGCGTCCCGCATGACCTTCTCCAGCTTGTTGCGTGGAGGGATCACGAACGGGAACTCAGTGCACTCGATGGCCTTGTCGATCACCTCGATGACACGACCCGGCAGACTGTAACCATGCTTGGCGATTAGCTCGGCCACGAACTCCCGAGTACTCAGGACGTTGTAGTGGTCGTTGTCCTTGCCTGCCGAATGACCGTAGTCGTGCAACAGGCAAGTGAACATAAGGGCAATGGTAGCCCAGTCCGACCCCAGACCGATGTCTTCCTTCTCGGCATCCCAGATGATGAGGCCGATGTCCCAGACCCCCTTCATGTGCTTGTTGTTGTGGTAAGGTACGTCAGCCGAAGGATTACCCTCCAAGACCTCCAGTAACTTACCTTCCAAGCGCTTCTGGAAATGGTTGAGTTGGACCTGTACCACGCGTGATGGAATTGGTCGCATGCTAGCCATGATTACTTCGTGGGGGAAACTCATTAGAACCTCTTCATTTTCCCGTCGCGTCCGCGGTGATAGAAAGGCTGCGCCAACAGTTTCTCGTTGGTACGTTCGCCATGGTCATTCTTGTTGGGGCTCCAGCGCTGACCATCGCACTGAGCTGGATCAGGTCCCAGCCAGTCATCGTCATCGTCAGTATCGGTACCCGGAATGTCGTTCAGGTTCATGTCACTCGTCCTCCTTGACAACCTCTTTACACAGCTCGTTGGTGCGGTCGTACAGATCACCGGCAGCCTTGACGATCTGTTCGCGCTGATAATCACCATCGGTATCAATGACCCGACCAGACAGGCGAGCATTGAGGATGAACTGCAGCACGAAGTCGCGCTTCTTGGTATTCATTTTGAGAGCCACGGTATTCCCTTACTTCTTGCAGTTGTAGGCGGTAACGCTTTCAGACTCAACGCCGAACTTGATGCGCAGTTCAGAGCCTTCGGCGGTGGCGGTAAGACTGTACATGACGACGTACCCAAAGTCTTTCAACTGTAGGCTGAAGATCTTGCCGTCCAGTCCCATGTGAGCTGAGACGTACATCTGTTCAGGATGCACTGTCCCCTCAAGCTGGAGGTATCGCTGCCCCATCCAGTTAGTGACGATCACCGTACGATCGGGGAGTTCGCCAATTGGATCACCGTAGGTAATCTCCTTGACGTTATCGAACTTCGCAACCTCGTCCAGCACAGCTTGGACAACCTGATTGTCCATGAAGAGTTGTGCAGTCGCGACCATCGCTGCCTGAGGACCTGAGAAGGTCTGCACGACATCTGGATTCTCTACGTGGTCAACTTCATAGCGCAGGTAGAAACACATTGTAATTCCCTTTAAGCGTTGAGTGGGCGAATGACCGCCCACTCTCAGTTGGTGAGGTTATTGTTCAGAGGTGCGTTCTGCGCCAGTGATGACCTGGATCTTGGTAGCGCCAGCGCGGGCAGTCATCACGCTTTCGCCAACGGTACGGATACCAGCAGCTTCGTACACACGGATTGCAGTAGCAGCGTCAATGGCCAAGCGAGTCAGGTCGTCGTTCTCGATGACCAGAGCAAGGTCGCTAAGGACGATGCCTTTCTTCTCCAGAACATCTTTGGCCTGTTTCAGGATGGCGTCTTCGATCTCAGCCGGGTTGGCATCGACCACGTCCAGATCACGAGTCAGCTCAGTCGTCACTTCACGCAGCATCTTGTCGATGATGATGTTCTCGGCCATCTCGTAACGGCTACCAACGCTGTCAGACGAGAGTTCGAGGGAACCACCCATCTTGCCGAGGTAGCGCGCTTCGTTGATGAACAGAAGCGGATCGGTGATGGTGTAGGTGTACGACATCTTGGCGTTGCTCAAGACCTTCTTCGAGAATTGGGTCTTGAACTGAGTATCGCCAGCCATCGGCCAGTTCGGCAGGGCCACGTTGTAACCACACGGGTTGCCGGTGTGCTTAGGAACGGTGGAGCCAACGGAGAGCTTCTCCCACTGAGCACCGCAGTTCGACGTGGAGATCACGTGAACGTTAGACGGGGTACGGCTGCAACCAGCAACGGCCAGCATGAGGAGAACAGCTACTACTACCTTTTTCATTTGAAGCTCCAGAGTTTGATGGTGTAAACGACACCGGCGTAAAGTACGACGATTACAAGTACTGCGTAGAACAGCCACGTTCCCCAACCCAGCACGTGTGCGTTGCCAGAGTTTTGGAACACGGTGTATGTCAGTCCGAGGACGACAAGCCAGAAGACCGCAATAGCAAACCGAACTGCGTTGCGAGCATGGTTGATTGATTTCATTCCCTTTCCTTACACGGCTACCGGCATTTCTTTGGTGAGTGATGGATGACTGTCGTAATCGTGGATGCTGATGTCGCTGATCTTGAAGCCGTCGATCTCAGTGACCTTCGGGTTCAGTTTCAGACGAGGGATGCAGTCCTTCGATTGCAGGGTCAGTTGATGCTCGAGAGCCTTGACGTGGTTACTGTAGACGTGAGCATCCACAGCAGCCCAGACCAGCTCCAGTGCTTCCATACCCACACATTGGGCGACCATGTGAGTCAGCGTAGCGTACTGTGCCACGTTGAACGGCTGACCCAGACCGAGGTCATTGGAGCGCAGCAGCAGGAAGCAGTACAGACCACGGCGCTTGATGCCGACTGCGTCCATGTTACCGTGCAGTTCTTCATCGGTGCAGTCTTTACGATCAGCCTCGAGGTCATACTGCATCCACGTACGCAGCGCCATGTCCATGAAGCCTTTATCTGCTTCCTTCTTCAGGTCGTACTTCTGAAGCTCCATGCGGTCACGAGCGATCGCGTAGCGCTGTTCCAGAGTCAACTCATGCGAGATGAACTGGAAGTACAGGTGGCACGGTGGCAGAGCAGCCTTCCACGTCAGAGCTGGGTTCCAAGCCGACACGATGATGCGACGGCTGTTAGGCTCAGTCTTCAACAGGTTGACAGCGTTGGCCAACTGATCGATCTCGCGGTACATCACAAAGCGAGGGATGTCGAGCGCTTCAACGTAAGCCTTGATGAGTGCATCTTCGTCCAAGTAGAGGACGTGTACTACATCACCTTTACTGCCAACCATTTCATAGCCGCACTCAGGCAGCATGCATGGATCGGCATCGCCGATGCTGGTGTCGGAGTAGCCTTTGCTGATGAAGTGTGCGTGCAGTGCTGCCTTGAGCTCTTCCACACCGAACGGTTCGATCAGCGGGGTGATGACGCCTAGGCGTTTATAGCCTTGGTTCATGTAGTCTGGCAGGTCTGCCTTACTAACGAGCTGCGTGTCTTTCCAGTGACGCCACTGAGGACCGTAGCCACCAGGGCCAATGTCAGCGTCGATCAGCAATTCCACTGCGATGTTGTGGTGTTCAGCTGCATGCTGGATCACCCCCTGAACGTCAGTGAAGTATGCGTCGCTACCGTAGATCTCGACAGTCTTCTTCCCGCTTTCTTTCAACGTGATCTTCACGGTGAACTTGTCGAAGATATTGATGCCACGACCCTTCTGCACTTCGAGGAGGTGGTCGTTGGTGCAGAAGTGCACGGTAGCGGTATCGCCATCGTACTTCCTGGCCAGTAGGTGGATGAGTTCTTCATTGGTACGGGTCTGGTACTTGCCAGTGCCTGGGATCATCCAGCTATTCCAGATACCGATCTTCTGATCACGCAGTTCCTTGATCCAGGAGCTACCGCCACAGAACCACAGCATCTCGCGCTCAGGAGTGTCTTGCATCTCCTTGGTAGTGAGGCGAGGGGAACGCTTGTTCAGCAGGCTGTAGCGAGCCATACGACCTACCACGGCATAAGTGCCGGTGCCAGTACGATCGCCCTTGAAGCTGCCGTTGTTCAGCACGTCTTCAACGAGGTTGTGGTAGGTGTCGTCGGTAGGGGTGAGGCCGGTATTGATTACAAACGGTGTCATGAGAATTCCTTAATCGCGCTTAGTGAGAAAGTGGATCAGTGCATCAGCAGCTGGAGTGTTCCAAGTGATCTGCTTGGCATTGGCTTTGACCTGTTCTGAAGTAGGTCCGTCTTCGTGCACTGTGGTCTCCAGTAACACGAACTTGCCAGAACAGCTTTCCAGCTCAGCAATCAGGTCATGACCGCCCACTACCGCCGCTTCAGTAGTGTAGAGGTAGCCAGTGATTTCAGAGTAGTGATGGTCGCACTTAGCGTCCACCGCACCCATGCCCATAGCCTGCTCGAGAGTCAACTCGGTGGCATGTTCCACCGAGGTGATCTCGCGGTCGTTGACCCAGTAACGTACAGTCACCAGCTTGCCAACGAACTGCTCCATGTACTCGCCCAGTTCTTGGTCGGACACGTGGAGGCAGCAGTGGTCTGCGTACTGGTCACGGATCTTACCGCCTAGCAGGTAGACGTTGTCATTTACTTGTTCCATCAGGAAATCCACGACAAAGAGATGACTTCTTTCTCGAAGTCAGTTTCAGCCAAGATCTTGTCAATAGCTGCAACTAACTTCGCCATGTGTTCGGGCCGGTACCACACCTCGTCTGAGGTAGCCCTTACCCTAGCTGCTTCGAGCATCTCCTTCGTAAGTTCATGGAAATCACACTGAGCCTCCCCATCGCACAGGTCGACGAGAACCTCACGGATCTCAGCATGCTTGCGCCAATAGAACAATCCAGTGCCAAGGAACCTTCCGGCAGAGTAGTCGATTTTACGTTTGTCGTTCGCTAGGTGATCATAGTCAACCTTAGAGAACTTGACCAGATCTATATCTAGCCCCATGACTAAACCCTCGGGATGCGGATGATGAGCTCCACGTACTCGTCATGGGTGGCGTCGGCAAAGACCACGTTCTCACCGGTCTCGGTAAAGTCAGCAATGACGTCAGCGAGTTCAGTAGGGCCTGACTCGGAGGCGTGGAACCCAGTGCCGTCGAAGATCGCGTCTTCAATCTCTTCGTAGCTGTCCAGCAATAGTGCGCCAGGTGGTACGTCGTGAATGCTCATATTGACTCCTGTGGTATATCCATGATCATGCCAAGGTTGTAACCATGGACCTGCACTTCGTAGCGTGCGTAGTCTTTGGTCTCTATGTTGAGTTTGTACGACTTGCGTAAGGACTTCAGGAGAGCAGGTCGTTCAGCTAGTGGCTGGTCCTGAATGTCCCGCAGCTTAGCCCGGACGGCGTAGCAGAACTTGAACAGCTCAGCTTTAGCCTCCGGGTCTTCTTTCGCGTAAAGGGGATCTTCACGCAAATGCTTGATCTGCTTCTTCAACAGTCGGGACGAATCCCAGTGCTTCAGAGCGTGATCGGTATCGGTGTTCATAATCAACTCCCAGTCATGTAGACGTGCTTGTACTTGTCGCCGGCTGGCTTGAGTTCTTGCACTTCTTCCGAGGTGGCCTCTTTACAGTAACGGAAGTACGACATGATCGGACAGTACCGCTCATGAATGTCCTTGAGGTTCTTGCAGTCTTCCTGCCAGAGCCTAGCCTGCTCGAACTGTGCTTTGGTGCACTTGGTCAGCATGGGCGTAGCTACTTCAGTTGCTTCACTGGCACTGGCACCACTACCGTTCATGAAGATCGGGACGTACAACGGCATCGGCATGGAAGGCGATGAAGAAGTTGTCTCGTTCATGCTCCGGTACGAACCAGAAGCCCGTGCAGGGGGCGGAGACACTCGTACCGGAGGCGCTACCGGTGCAGGGACCCGAACGGTAGGGGTCGACACTGTTGCAGGTCGTGAGATGACGACAGGACGCGCTGTCACTATCGACACTGCTGAGTGGGCTGGTTGAAAGATAGCAAGGCCAATCGCCACCACAACTAAGTAAGCCATAGCCCAGTACACTTTGATCTGCTTCTCGCGCATCTTCCGTGCCTTTCTCATTTTCTTTCTTTGTTCTACAGACATCCCCCAATTCCCCAATCAGAGTAACAGTACGCGAGCCCAGTCCATCAATTGGCTGGAGTCATTGGTCATGAAGTCACGAGCAAAGGCAACGCTGGCCTCTGGATCATTCCTCAAGTGTTCGGTATCCGGTGCACTGATAAACAGCTCGAACTCATGGCCCTTCAACTTGACCGTATGACGGATCACGGTGCTAGGTTCTCTGGTGAGCATTTCGATCTTGTCAGGATCATCAGTGACCCAGACCATGGTGCGGCCACTTTGTTTAGCGAGATATGTACGTTCCATGACGGCATCCTCTTGGTTAGCCTATTTGATAGGTCGAGTTTGTTCAAAAACACATGTCACACGGCATAAAGGGAGGAGCCGAAGCTCCTCCCAGCTATTACGCTGCGCGGGTAACGATACCTGTACGCACACCGCCGAACGATTCACCCAATTTGAAGTGGGTATAGAACGGAACACCGTTGTACGAGTTCTCGACCGAGTCCACACAGTGGATTGGGCGGGTGAAACGATGGAACTCGAACGCCGTCAGGTCAAACCGCTGTTGAGCAGTGAGATCCTTGTAGGCAATCGGGGTCACCACAGACGGCATGCTGCGCAATGCGATGTCGACAGCTTCGTCAGCCTCCTCCCCGAGGCGTAGAGTGTCGAGCCAGTACATTTCGCGGCAGGTGATCTGACTCACCGCACGATGGCGGTTCAGCGCTGAGGAGATCTCGTGAGCCGACAGCAAGGAAATGAACATCAGGTCGCCAGTCGTGGTGTAATTCTCACCAGTGCTGCGAGTTTCGTCCACTTCACCCATGGCTTTGAACAGGGGATTCCATGTACCGGAGGTCCGGATGCGGAACGGTCTCGCTTTACGCTCCTTGAAGAGCGTTTGGACCGGCGTTGGCACTTTCCGCACATTGTCGCCGATGACGAAGAACTCCTTTACGGCAGGCAATCGCGTAATCAGGTCCGCAGCTTCCTCGTAAGAAGCAAGGAACACGATGGCGTGGCCAAGAAGGGTCTTCGGGTTGGCGTTATCTTGAGTTTTCATGGTTATCCCTTACTACTACTGGTGATTAACGTCGGTGGCAGGTGATTATTCGTCACCCAATGAGACTGGATCAATGGAGCAGGACATGTTCAGGTTACGCATCAGGCGAATTGCACCGTCTTCCGTCCAAGCGCTGGCGCTGACATCCCTTATTTCAAGACGAGCAAGGTTCTGCTCCAACCGCACGGCCTCACTTTCCTTAACAATGGGGACGTAACGTAGTTGTATCGACTTCATGATGCGCCAGATAGGCTTGAGTTCGCTTAATGCCACGTGGGATTTGGCCTTCTCCAGCTCGTGTGTAAATTGCTCCAGCTTGGTGAAGGTGTCGTACCAGACTTTTTCGATCATTTTGTCCTCATGACCTTTTAAATGTTACGAGCTGCAGTTCGTCCTGAGCAGGTTGTGGCTGCATCTCAGCCTCGACAGCCTGCTGGGCCTTGTGGGCCAGGTCTTGCTCGTTGCGGTAGCGTGACGCAGGCGGGTAGACCACCGGCGGAATGCTGATTATGTTCATGTGGCCATCTTCAGTGAGCACCCCACCGCTGTTTGCGGCTATCACTGCACGGATGGCGTGATACGGGACGGTCATGACGTGGGCTAAACTACCGAACTTCACGGCAATCGTTAGATCGGCATCATCGAAGTCCAACTGCGTTGTGTAACCGGGTGCAATACATACGATGAAATCACCGTCGGCATCCAGTTTAAGCGAAGTGAGGACTCCGTCCTTCAATATCGTGTTGTCAATGATGAGGCAAGACTTGACCGAACGTTCATTGAAATAGTCAATGGCTGCACGGATCAAGTGCTTGGCCCACAGGGACAAGGGGGTGCGATCCATAGACAAATACCTAAGGTTACTTTATTCGGATTATTGCCATAAGATCACGGCACCCTGTGTCACTTACATCTCGTCGGTCTCAACACACAGAACATACTGCGGTTCCCGCTCAGCAGTCGGCCCCACGACGAAACAGACGTCACTGTTGTTCGGACAAGACTGGAGGAACAAACGAGCCGCCAACCCCACTAGATCGGTGGTGCCGCTTTCATGATCTAGTAGATCAAGATGGTGGGGTTGCAGGGTGGCGTAGAGTTCTCCGTTGACACGTACGTCCTTCTTCTCCTTGAGGAAGTCCATTGTCAACGTGGACATGTGTACCCAGTCAGAGCTGTAGCGGTCGTTGAAGACAAAACGCCACACACCTTGGACAAACGATGCCATCAGTGCTGGAATCGTCGTGAACATGGCCACGTCGACGTCAGTGAACTCATGGCAACGCTTCTCAGGGTTGAGGTATTGCGGGAACTCCCAACCCTTGCTATTGGCCATTGTGACGCCGTAGACCATCACGTTGGCCCGAGTCAGTGACATGTCAAAGGAATGATCGAACTGCAGATTGAACTCGAGGCTGATCCCAGGTGTCCCCTTTACATTGAAGCGTTGGGTGATGCTCAACCGTTGAGCTTCAATGGAGATGTTGCTCGCCTTGACGCCAGCTTGAGCCAGTCGCCAAGCAGCCATCAGAGCAGAGTGGTGATCGGCAACAGTAGGGGTCTCGAAATCCAAGATCTCCAGCTCAACCTGCAGGTCGATGGCTAGGGCATTCAGCAGGGCAGCGAGGTCAAGGGTGTGTTTGCGGTTATGCATGGCGCTTCCTCAGATTCTTACGAGTGGTGTTGATGATACGGTCCACTCGCCAATGTGATGCAATGTAGACTTCTTCATTGGTACAGTGCTCCCACGATGTGAACTTCGTGGTGACCTTGCCAGTTACGAAGTCGGTGATGACCTTCAAGGTGTGACTGTAGCCCGGTGTGTCGAAGTGTCGGGTAACGGTCCCTTGCTCGAGCGTGATACGCGGATACAGTTCAACCAGAGCACCGCCCACGAGGATCTGGTCAACGACGTACTTCACCTCCTCGACCATCCTCACGTGTTCAATCGGAGCACGTGGGTCCCACTGAGACTTGAGATCGACCATGGTCATGGTGTCGTACTTGCCGTGACGTGTGTGCAAGTGAGAGATAGCCAGCGCTAGTTTGTTAGCGTACAATTTCTAGGCTCCGGAATAAAGGGCTGGAGAATGTGTCCCCAGCCTGAGTGTTTGTCATAGAGGAGGAAGCAGTAGTTCTTAAAAACACAAACAAAAGAAATAACAAGCCTAGAGCGGGGACACCGCTCTAGGCCTATGATTGTTAGAACAGAAGCTTTTGGTAACCAACCCACGCATAGACAAACAGCGCAGGGTACAGGAGGCCACAGTCAAGTATGTGTGCCCAGTACGACTTGGTTTCGTAACGCAGGTTCTTACCACTGTCTTTCAGGAAACTGTCTACGTCTTCCACTAGCCACCACTTGTGGTAGAGGTTGACGAAGAACTTACCTGAGTTGACAAAGGGAATCCGGCCAACCTTGTAATCCACCTGATGAGGACCCAGTGGTATATCTCCACTGACCCTCGGGTAAATCAGACCGTGCACAACGTACGCGATCATTAACACGATGAATCCAGCCATTGCAAACAGGTGAATCGAGATGGCCAATTGGGCTCCCATAATGAGTGTTGCTCCTAAACGGTTAGGTCCGACGCTGGCGCTTTGTATTCGACTGCCGCTGCGGAAAGAGTGTTGACTTCGATGTCCTTGTTAAGGACCTGTGCTTTGGTGATCCGTCCTAGGACGGTACCCAGTTGGGCTACGAGTTCGTCTACGGTGTGGTTGTCATCGCCTTTGACTTCCATGGCCCATATGAATTCCCCTCTAACGACAGCAGGGAATGTAAAGCTTGCCATATCGAGCGCAATGTCAATCTGGGGAGCATCCAGCGTGCGTACAATCTTGCCCACGATAGAACGCGGTAGAGACATGTACGGATCGGTCTCAGAGGCCGGTACGAAGTCCTCTGGGGTGATTTGGAAGCTCACGTACAGCGTAGGTGCCCCAAGGCTGTTAAACGCGTAGTAGATGATCTCCTCGTCTTCTACGGTGTACGGCATGATGTGCACGGCCACAGGACGATACCCAAGAGGACATTCCTCTTTGATGTCCAAATGCTGCATGATGAAGGAGTCAAGCATGTACAGACCTTTAGGGTTTGTACGGAAGGCCAGACGACCCATTTGCTTGGCGACCTTCTCAGTGTCACGGACATAGAGTTTATGCGACATGGGATTTCCTTACGCGTCGTGAGTGAGATGGAACAGTTGACGGATAGCCGAGGACTTGTTGCCGGCCTTGATCTGAGCACCCAACTCTTCGTTGAGGATGCGCATGTCGTGGACAGCTTTCGGCTTGACGTAGTAGTTGGTGCCTGGATACTTGACCATGCCTTCTGTATCCCCACAGGCCATCTCGATGATACGTGGCTCACCAGAGAAACCAAATTTAGGGAACAGAACGACCTTGCCGTAGAAGTGACCTTTGTCGTGTTCCTTCATCCAGCTATTGACGGCATCGTGCTGGATGATCATCTCCTGCTCTTCGTCCCAACGCTTGCCATCTTCCAGCCAGCTTACCGCAATGCGGGTGGTCAACTGGACAGGCCATACGTCAGTACCACTTGGGCCGGTGAAGATCATGCCATGGCAACCGTCTTCGATGAACTGTTCCACGAGGATGGCACAGTCACGAATCTTGCTGATGCAGGAACGCATGTACTTGACCGGATCGTCAGCACGGTAGATGTCGCGGCACAGACGCTTCTGGATCTCGAGCGTGCACTCGTTGTACATGCGAGCTGCAAACTTCTTGACCTTCTTGTAGTTCGGGTTCTTGATCGCCTCGAACATGTCCAAGATAGCCGACTCTTGTTTCAGAGTGTCGAATTCGATGTTGTCAACAGAGTTGGTAGTTTCGTCCACGGGTGATACTCCTAGGTGTCTATACGGTTAATGTGGAGGGGCTTGTGCCCCTCCGGTTATGTTGCGTTACTCGGACGGGCTCGATGGCGAGCTGTCGTTGCTGCTGGAGCTGGTGTTGTCGCTCTGGCTTTGAGCTGGGGTGTCGTGATGGACCTGGTGACGGGAGATCGAGTCCAGCGAGTAGTCACGACCAGTCTGTTCCATTTGAACGCCCATGAACACGTGGGTGTCGACTGGGTGGGTCAGACCACGCCCAATGGGTTTATGGGTGTCACGGTCGATCACGTTTTCTGCCATGTTGGCCTGTTGACGACCTTCAACGATTGCACGAGTGGCATCCATCACAGCACCGCCGAATGGGGTGCCACTGTGAGGGTTGAAGGTGTCACGGCCCTCCATACGCGCCAGAGTCTCAGCGAGGTTAGGTTGGTCGACTGGCATGGTGTACTCACCAGCCAACGGATCTACCTTACGCAGTTGACGTTGCTCGTACTGGTGGATCGCAGGACAGTCCAGGTCTTCACCGCTAGCCAGACGATCACGGATCTCAGTGACCCGCTCGTTGAGGTCAGCAGGAAGTACCGGGCAACGGCCGTTGTTCATGTCGCTCAGGGAGTAGCCCATCCAGAAAGCGTAGAACTGAACGTTCGAAGGCCAACCCAGCATCACATTGGGAGTGAACTGACGGAAGTCTTCCAGCGTTGGCTTTTTAGGAGCAGGCTTGTTGTCTTGAGTCGTACCTTTGCGCAGTGGGATACGACGCCCAGGCATACCGCCGAAGGAGCGCATCAGTGCCGACTGGACAGCCAGTTCCATTGTCTTGTTCAGGATGCCAGGCATCTCGATCAGAGGTAGGATCAGCTTCATGATGAAGATGTCGCCGATGTTTTCGGGACGGTGCTGAGCGAGCAAGTGGATCAAGCCTTCCGCATCGTTCGGGTACACCGAGCAAGGAACGGAGAAGTCACGCATGGTGATGCGAGTGCCACCAGCGTTAGCACCGAACGCAGCCTTGTTGCTGGTCATGGCCCATTGGGTGTAGATGCCGCGGACTTCGTAGCCGTAGGACAACGCCGACAGCAGGTCGAAGAGTTCCAGACACGAGATGTCCTGATCGACCAGCAGTTCCAGATCAACGTCAGCATCGAAGGTGGTGCTGTGTGGAGTGTAGCCACGCTCAGCCAGCAGACGGGCCATGCAACCCAACATGAATTGCAGGTCTTCTGCATCGCCATGTTCGTTGCCCAGCTTTGCCACCTCGGTGGCGATACGGCAGGCGCCTTCCACACTCAGCTGATTGCCTTCGTGCAGAGCGAGGTCGTAGATGGAGTCAGAGATCTTCTCAAGGCCCAGATCCCGGCACAGACCTTCAAGGTAGTCTGGCTTGGTAACGTTGGCGAAGAAGATGCGGTGGTGAGTAGTTTGCGAAGTATGCATGATGAGTTCCTTAGTTAATGGCTAAGCTTACATGTTGGCCGACGGTATCACGTACGTGACCCCAGTCATTACTGATGTGGAAGAGCACGAGCCGGTCGTCACTCATTCCGATAAATTGATATTCTACGTCCACGAACTTCTTGACGCTGAAGTTATTCCCCATGAGTGTGCTGAATTGCTCGATTGACATCAGAGCCTGTGTGTCGAAACGGATAGACTCAAACGACTCGGCCAGTTCTTCAATTGTACTGGCACAGTATCGAGGGTCATGTTCTCCGTGAAAGACACCATGCCAGTTCTCGAGACGATGCGCTTCTTTGGAGATTGCAATCTCCAAATAACCACCCTCAGGATTGCTGATGTTCAGGAGACTCATCCCAAATGTCTCCTCTGTTTTCAGTCGCTCGATGGCTTCGTTGATGAGTACGTGGTACTGATCGCGATGAACCATAATGCCTCCTCAGAACTGGTGCTTGAGGTACGCGTCAACGACATCACGAGCTTCCGAGATGTCAAAGGCACGAGACTGGGCGAACTTGCGTAACGTGGCGATGGCTTCTACGCGCCGTCCCTCGGTTGCAGCTTCACGCCAAGCATCTTTGTAGCCACGAGTGGATTCCAGCTCACGGATGTACAGGACGTTAGCCAGAGTTCCCAGTTTGTCCTGCATCTTGCCGACCAACATCTTCATGATGAGGCCAGACTCTTCCAGCGTGGCACCACGTACACCGCGGAACTGATCGACAAAGTTAAAGTCGGCGTTCGCGAAGGAATGGGCCACGAGCTCTTCGATGGTGTTGATGTTGACTTCGACAGCCTTAACCGCGTCAGCCAACTTCTCTGCATTGGTGATAGACATTATTGTCTCCTTGGTGTATGTGCTCTTGTAATGTAGGCTCACGCCTCGTTTGAATCTTCCAGCAGCGCATCGGACAATGCATCTGCCCGTGAACAAGACTCTTCGTTCACGTACGACAGGTCGCCATAGCCACTGACACTGTAGCCGATCAGTTGAGCGAACTGGCGATGCTCTGCCCCACTGTAACCAGCCACAGCAATCTCGTTCAGACCATAGCCGGAAATGCGGGAGCACTCAAGTACATCTCGCACGATCCGATTCTCAAGGAAACGGTGTACCCCGTGCTTGTCGACACCCACAGGTTGCATGGGCTCTTCTTCACCAGCCAAGATGGTGGTCATGATGATTGACATAGTACCCTCCTCGGGCATAAAGCGGTGGCCGAAGCCACCACTCGCAGGTTATGCCGGCTGCGTCACCGGACGTTTGTTCACCCAGCCGTAGATGTCCATCAAGTGCGGGATCAATTGAGCCTTCACCTGATCGAAGTTCTGTTCGGCATCGACTACAGCGTAGCGATTACCGTCCATCCACGCGCATTCCTTGTAGACCTTGCGGGACTGCATGTGGAACGCCATTGGCTTGGTGTCGTAGAAGTTCAGAGCATCTTCACCACGACCTGCCATGCGATCACGGAAGACTTCAGGGTCACCGTCCAACATGATGGTCAAGTCAGGCTTGAAGTTGTCGAACGCTACGTCGTGCAGAGTCCGCAGACGACCCAAGCACACGCCTTCCTGACTCTGGTAAGCAAAGGTGCTGTCGCAGAAGCGATCAGTGATCACCAGCTCACCACGGTTGACCGCAGGACGAAGCAGCGTCTCGATGTGCTGAGCACGTGCCGCCATGAACTTGAACGTCTGAGTCAGTGCGCACACTGGCTCTTCGTGGGACTCACGTTTACGCAAGATGTCCTGACGGATCATCTCAGCTTCCGGAGTACCACCTGGCTCACGGGTGATGATTGGGGTGATGCTGTGGTCCAGGAACCATTCCTTCAACCATTCGCGCAGGGTGGTCTTGCCAGCCCCATCCGGTCCTTCGATTGCGAGCAAGAAGCCCTTGTGCAGTGGTTTGTAACGAAGCATGTTAAGTCCTGTAGTTATAGTGGGCGAGGTTGAACAGCTTGGCAAAGGTGAAGCCTTTCGGACGCTTACGTTCCTTGACTTCAACGATCACGCCCATACCGCCGTGCATGTCAGTCAACTTGTATTGTGGTTTCATGGCATTACTCCTGGGTAGGCTGGGCGTAGCGTTTATGTTTCTTCACACCGTAGCGGAAGTGGAGTCGGTCTGAGTCAGGCCACGTCCAGTAGTACAGACGATCCTGATCGGGAAGAGGCGCTGTCGCATGTGGAGTCAGGTTCTCTGGAATGAGTGCAATGACCTTCCCTTTGAACCTGTTCTCCCATTCGCCAAAGCACAGGCTCGACCATTGAACGTATTCTTCCAGCAGCTTCTTGGTGACCAACTGCTGGTTGCCTTTGAACGTTCCTTTAGGGAACTCTACGACGTACCGCCGCCCGTCACGTTCATCGTGAATGTTCCAGTAATCCTTGGTGTCAAGATCGACTGGGTAAGCCAACGACGACATCACGATTTCACTAGGTTCACCTTCAAAGAACGTGAGGACAGATTGCTGATTGCGGATCGTCACCTTGCGCATGTGAATGCTCGTGGTGATGGTTTGGACCTGTTTGACGGTAGCCATGATGAGTTCCTTGGTGATGCGACATTTAAGCCGCTACTGGTAATTCTAACGGAGGGATCTCTAGACCCTCTTTGGTCATCTGAGCTTTGATCCACTCGATGCACTTGTTCCGCTGTTCCTCGACGTAGAGGTTGACGATCGGAATGTTGTTCATGATGGAGAGTTGAACTGCTGTGTTGGTGCCGCCTTTCACCAGACCCTTCTTGCCCGTAGGCACAGCCCAGAAGATGGTGATCCAACGAGGCTTGTCCAGATCCTCAGATAACACTTGGAAGGCGTTGCGCGTATGAAGGGCTATCCCGGAGGGGAACAGTCCATTCCACGTCCCACGAGCCTTGAAGGACATCGCCTTGGCTTCCTCGTACGTGCCGTACCATTCAGCTTCGTGATGTCCTTTCAAATGGTTCATGGAAAGGTTGCGCATATTCTTCAACTTGGTGTAGTAGATCTGTGCAGGAGGCATGAGTGGACCTTTGCCCAACTCGTACCCTTCCCAGAAGACAGTGTCAGAGCCCGGAGCATCTCCGGTACACAAGACTCCGCCAAGCATTGCCATGCACTGACCCACCCATCGTAACAAAGGCTCCCATTCGGAAGGGAGATCGTTGCGTGACCCAACGCCACACCACGTGAACCTCCACTTCCACCCTATCGCCTTCCAGTAGTCCATTAGCGCGGCGCGGTGAGCGCTTTGTAACGGGCCATGCCATCTTCGAACAGATGGACGCAACCGAGGTCTTCCTGGTGACGAGCACGCTGGAATTCCACGAGAGCCTCATTCTGTTGGAACAGGGCGACTTCTGGATTGATGTCACCAGTACCGCAGCAGAACAGAGGGCAGAGCAGACGATCGAAGTAGGCATCGTTCTCTTCCTCGTAGAGAGCCAGAGCACGCAGGGCTTGATGCATGGCCATGTACGGCGCCACAGGATCAACCGTGGAGGTCGGAACCATCATGGTAGGCACGTAGACAATTGCCTTGCCATCGATCACTACGACTTCAGCCGAACCGACTGGCATCAGACCCGCGTGCTTCTCACGGATCATCTTCAGTACAGCCGCCTGCACTTCACGACCGAACACATCGACCACGCCCAGATCGAAACCACCGGTCATGTGGCCGAAGCTATTGCCTGGAGTGAAGACCACGTCGTAGCGAGACTTGATCTGTTCAGCGGTCTGCTTACCGAGGTTAGCCCGGATCAGACCGGTCTCGATAGCCACTGCTACGTTGAGGGTGCGTTGCTTGTCACTGTTTACGAGAAAGTCAACTGAGCGCATTTATTTGATCGCCTTTAGGCCGAAAGTGGTAATGATGCCCGGGTACTGGCGCATCGTCGGTAGATGTACTTCTTCGAACGGGATACCGAACCAGCCATTGGTAAAGATCTTCACCAGCTCAGGTTCGACACCCATCAGAAGATTCAGATGGTCACGTTCAATGATGGAGAGAGTAACGGGCGGATACAGTTGACCACCGTAGAAGTGGCCAGTCGCCTGACGCAGCGCCATCTGGATGTGACCCGGCAGGACAGGTGTATTGACGTTGGCACGTTCAGCTTCTTCCAGCACCATGTCGGTTGCCATGAAGTGCCATTTGTCCAGCCACCAGATATAGACGTGGTCCATGTTTACCTCTGATCACGATTGGTTTCCACGAACCCCTTGCGAGTTACGCAAAGACGGAACGAGGCGTTGATGTGTTTGACGTGGTAGGTTTGCCCACGTACCAGTTGACCCGCGAAGTAAGCTTTTTCAAGTTCTTCTCGCGATTCGAACTCCTTAGTTTCGACTTTCATGTATTGCTCCTTACATACACAAGATTTAAAGGGTTTGTTTTCTTTGACTCAGCCCGCTAAAGCCAAGGAGAACGGGCATAAAGGGAGGAGCCGGAGCTCCTCCCAGAACTTCACACCGCTACGTAGAACTTCATGAACTTGGCAAGCGACAGGCTTTGAGTGTGCTTGTCTTCTTCTTTGTCCTTGAACAGGGCAACGTCCTTACGGATCTCGACCAAGAAGATCTTGGAGGTGACACCATTACGGACGGTCTTGTACCACGCGTTCAGAGCGCCTTCGAACTTGAGCGGTTCAGGTTGGACCTGAGGCTTGCGTTCAGGCTGAACAACGTCACGCAGGGCGCTGAGGCTGTTCAGGCCGGTGCCTACTGGGGTGTGACGACGATCAACGGAAGTAGTGGTACGGTTGCCTTTCCAAGGCGAGTTTTGCTGTGCCATTGCGGGTACCTTTAAGTAGTTTTCTCAGATTCAGATGAGGAAGTTTTGAGTGGAGCAGTGTGACGCTTAAACACATTTTGACCAAAGTCAGGGTTGGATGTCACAAAGACTCGTTCCACCATGACACTGATCTCTTCTACGTGGAGGGTTATGTCTGCCTGTAGGGCGAGACGGATTCGTTCTAGATCTTCGTCGCTGATGAAGGAATGGCGTTGGTCTGGCAGAACGGACAACCGAAGGTGCCCTAAATACTCTCCTTGCATATCCACGATGACAGCATGGGCAGTGAACGGTGCGTCTGTGCCCTGCATCACTGTCAAGCAGTGGTGTTGGTGGTTAAAGACCGTGAACGAGCCAGTCGTGTAGCGTTGGACTAACTTGTCCTCCCAGTAAGACTCAGGATTGATCCGGAACCGGTACTCATTCATCAGACGTGCAGCAGGACGACCTCTATCGCCAAAGTGCACGCTGATCTCTTTACCGACGTGAAGCATCTGCTTCTCTGACAAAGACTGGAGGAACTCAGGAAGAGCATTCTCCGTGAAGATGTCTTTGCCAGAACGGTCCGTCCCCTCACAAAACAAGGCCATCTCTCGACTCAGGTCGATGTCAGCAATTGCTACAACCGTGAGGTGACGTTTATGACCAGAAGCAGATTCGTCGAATGTGAAGGTGAGTATTTCTCCTGCCCTGACGACTATCCTCCCCAGCGTATGGTTTTCTTGCATAGCTGTGGACCTCAGGTTGAGTTACTACATCTGAATAATGTAGGGTTACGATTGCGTCGAATCGCTCGCCTCATTCAGGTACTGTTGATACGCCGGGCTAGTCCGGTCGACCATCACAACCACCTCAGTGGTGATCTGATGAATCTTCTGGTGCATGCCGGTTCCTGCCACTGCTGAGTACGAATGAGCGTGTACCACCACTGCATTGACAAACGCCGGAGTGCCGTTGACCAGAAAGCCTACCTCGCACTGCAATCCCGGAGTGATGGCATCTGGGTTACTGTTCTCCCAGTTCATCGTCAGGAAGGCCCCATTACGTACAGCGATCTTGCTAGCCTCGTTGAACGCGTTGGATGTCATCATGTCACTGCTGACACGGGACATTGGGTTGGCTTTTCGGTTAACTGCCTCGTACTCATTTGCATTGTTTGTTCTTTTTGCCACGGCTTTGTTTCCGGAGACTTCAACGAAGCCTTCCATCATCGCTTCCGTGTTGGAGAACCGCGTGCCGTTACCCTCGTTGAGCAAGAGCAGCTCAGAAGGATCGTTACGCTCTACACCACCGGTCACAAACACAGTCAAGTGCTTGTCTACCATCCGCCATGTCTTCTCCACGCCACGGAACTGCTGAGAGGGCGCTAGAACGAACAACGCCGTGTACTCAGCCTCATCATAGCGCTTGTAGTTATAAACCGGCCAGACGTGCCAGAAGCCCTTCTGGAGGTAACAACCGATACCTGCGGTGTAGATGCCACCGAACTCCTTCTGCAACTTGTCCGCTACCGACACCAAGGACGTCCCGTGAGGGATAATGGTGTTGGATCGCTTGGTCGTGTTGTTCGGAGGAATGCTGTTGATCCCGAGGATGGCTTGCTCCTGCTCGATCTCCATGCCTTTGATCGACTGATTGAGCAGGGCAATCAAAATGTCAAACGGCGTACTGTCGCGGAACACCCCACCGACCAATTCCGATCGGGTGAGGGCAAATGCCTCTTCTTGCAACTGAACCTGTATCACCTTGATGCCCGAGAGATCAGCACCGTACTCGGTGGTGGTCTCGGGGCTGTCTGCCATCGAGCCTGTTTCACTCTCAACGGGCAAGTGGGCGCTGAAGGTCTGCACCACCACTTCTTCTGGCATTGGATCGCCATTGAGGTTGACCCGAGTGCGCGTGACAGTCATCTTCAGGTTCTCCTTGAATGGGAGAACGCGGTTCAGGTATTGACCCCAAGGCACAACGACCTTGATCAAGATCTCGTCCGTGGCCGCCATTCGGTAGTCACGGATAAAATCGCTACTGACCACCATCATCGCCGGAATCTCTTCCTTATCGGTGACGAAGGTGGCCGTGTAGCTGTAGTAGGTCTCTTGACCAAACTGCTTGATCAGTTCGTATTCGGCGTTGAGGGTTGTCTGGGAAAACTCCATGACTTACCCCTAGCGATTAACGTCTGTCTTTATTACGCTCGGCCAGCAGTGCTTCGATACGTCCCATGATCGGGGCAGTCTCTTGCACAGTGGTACCGACGCCGGTTGGGTTGAACAGTTCCTCAGCACCCAACACACCACCGAACAACGAGGAGATGCGCTTGAGTTGAGGGACGTCTGCCACCTTGGGCTTGAAGCCTGTGACCTGAGCCTGGATAGTCTTGCAGTAATCGGACATCATGTACAACGACTGCAGCGGAGCATCTTTGACGTTAGGGTCGTGGTTGACGTGCTTCTGCCAGAAGCCCAAGTGCGCAACCAAGACTTCGTAGATGGTCACGAGGTCTTCTTTGTTTTGCATCAGGACGTCAGCACCCTTCTCGTACAGCTTGAGGATGTCGACGATGGTGCCCCCGATATTCACGTACTCGGACAAGGCATTGGCATCACCTTGCTTCGAACCAGTGCTCAGGTGACCCACCTTCTCGTTGTACTCCTTGGAGTAACGATAGTAGCCGGGGATGGCGTACAGGTAAGTCGCATTGAAGATGTGCTTGCGCACCGAATCAATGCTGTTCAGGTCCAGTCCAGGGAACAGGGTCTTGTTGCTCACTTGAATCTCCTTTTGAACACGCGCAGCAGCGTGAACAGGATCGGGAAGTAATAGAACCGCTCGACGTTGTCCCACTTGATGGCGTTAGTGCAGAGGAAGTCCAGAGTGGCGATGTCAATGGCGTCACCTTTAAGGGCTGCCAGTGTCAAGGTCTCCAGTTTGCTCAACTTCACATCCGGCTTGTGGAGGTAGAAGTCCTTACTCAGCACGTAGTAGTCATCGTAGGTCACTCGCTTGATCTGCGGTGCACGTTCAGGAGAAACGGCCTCGTAGATTTCCAGCGTCTTGTCCATGTCCAGAGTGTCTTTGATCAGACGGTTCAGGTCACGGAATCGAGCAGAGCCACGAACCAGCTTCTCGAGAGCCGGGTCGGTGTTACAGGCATAGTAACCGCCGTCAACATCAGTGCGAGACATGTCAGGATAGATGACAGCCTCCACACCCGAGTAGTACACGCTGTTCAACGTCGGGCGACGATTGAAGAACTGCTTAATGTCAACGATGCCAGCCTGATGGACACTCATCGACAGCATGGCAAGGTCCATGGTCTCCAAGCAGTTCCAGAAGGTGAACTCGTACATCGTCTGATCGCCTTGGACGTTGAACTCGACCATGTGGCGGATCGCAGGATGGTCCTGAGTGGTCAGGATCGTCTTGATGTAACGGATGATGAACGGATCGTAAGTCACCCGTGGCTGGTTAGGTACCAGCAACGTGTTGCGCTCCCTCGAGAAGAAGTCGTGGAAGTACAGAGTGATCAAACGCTCGTAGTGTTCCTTGAGGTTGTTCACCAACTCGGTCTGCCCGACAGAGATCATCGGGTCGTTGCCAGTGTCCAAGAAGTCCTTGTGGAAGATCGTGGTCTCTTGGGCACTGAAGTTGTACATCTTGTCAGCCAGCGATTGATCTACTGGACTGATGAGGCTGTACTCGATCGAGTGGATGGTCGACTGGTACTGCGTCAGACGGCTAGAGGAGGTAATGCCGAACATCCCTTCACGACCGTCACCCATGTCGGCAAAGAATACATCACCTTCTTTCGGAATGATGACACCGTAGACGTTAGCAGAACCCTTGAGGGTCATGTCCTTGGTGTCACTGACCTGAGACGCCTGCAACGGATCAGTAACCTTCAGCTCAAAACCCTTGACGAGCTTGTACTGTTGGAAGATCGGATGCGTGTCACGCTCTTGCAGACGGTTGTCGTCGTCCTTACCACGCAGCAGGCTGAAGTAATCGACAGTCCAGCTCTGACCAGCAATGTAAGTAGTCAGTTGATCGAACCGAGTCTCGCTGGTGTCGACCGTAGCACCGACGTAAGCCTTAGGCTGCACCTTTACAGGTTCATTCACAGGCTTGCCGATGGTGGTGTCAATATTAGGAATCACTGGAACTGGCATTCTCGACCACCCTGTTTCGGTTCTGGGCAATTACCGTGAGGTACATGACGTACGGAGTATCCATACGGTAGCCAAAGTTGTCATTGTTGTCATACCAGCTTTCGCTAGGGTGACGGTTGTTATTGTTGCTGCCGGTTGGACCGTGTGGATCAGTCTCAGAACCGATGCGCTGCTCTTGCACGAAGCCGAAGAAGCGCTTGATGTACGAACGACTGAGCTTACCGTCTTCGGTCATCTCTTCAAGCTGAGCGGTTTCCACGTCCAAGCGGTTGACCACGGTCTGGAATAGACGCAGGGCGTTGTAACCCTCTTCATGCATCCCTTCCAAAGCCGCTTCACTGTACTTGGCCAGCTCAGTGCAGAAGCCCATGCGCACATGGTAGCGTTGACGCAGGTCTGCTGGAGTCTTGCAACGGATCTCGAAGGCTTTCTCCGTGACGATGATCTCCATGTCCCCGTCATCAATGAACTCTTCACCGCGGTACAGGCTGAAGTGGATCGGACTGCGACCGAGGGTAGCCATCTTGTTACCCTGACGCTGCATCCATTGGATGAACTCAGGCAAGAAGCCCACATCAAGGATGTCCGCCTCAGACAAGACCAGAGTCAAGTCCTTAGGTTCGATCACCGTCATCCAGTTAATGAACGAGGTGGTGTACGGCATGACCGCTTTCGGAATCCACTCATCGAAGTCCGGGATCATGATCCCACCGATAGGCTTCTTCGGAATGCGTGCGAGGTAGTCGAAGTGATCCAGCGCAAAGCGGTAATCACTCTTGTAGCTCGGCAACGCCATCGGGTCTTCAGTCTTGGGCTTGACTACAATGAAGTCAGGCTTGATGAGTTGGTTGTGCACGATCTGCGGGTAGACGAGGTTCAGTTCCACAGGTTTCAAGTAGCTGAACTTGTAGTTGAACTGCACGAGGTAACTCGGGCCGTCTTCCTGCTTCTCTTCTTCCACAGGCAGGTCGAAATCAAACCAGCCTTGGACACCGATCTGCGTTTCCTTGATCACCAGCAGCGAGACATTCTCATTGCCTGCTTGGTTGGTCAGGACTGTAGCCCGCTTGGTGTAATAACGACGCAGGTATTCACCCAACGACTCACCGTACCCTGCTACGTTCTCACGCAACTCGTGCATGTGCATCAGCAGGATAGAACAGAAGTCTGGTACTGGGAAGAAGTACTCAGCTTGATGCAGGTGAGACTGACGGTTGTCCGCCATACGCACTTTGATGTCATCCTTCCATACCTGCGCTTCCTGTTTGGACTTGGCACGGTAGGTGAAGTTCAACTCCATCTCGGTGTTGCTGTAGATGGGTTTGATGTGCACACCGATTTCCGGATCAGCAAAAATAGGCTGGGCGTACGGGTGACGCACTTCGCTATTGAGTACCTCGGACTCCACGTAAGTTTCACGTAGCGAGACAATCACACGGCCGTCATGCTGCCAACGGTTGACGAGTTTGGTATCGCCCAGTTCACTACCGGGCTGTGCTGCCACACCCGAGTCACCCCTGATCTCAATACGAGTTTCAGGGATACGGGAGATGCGCACGACGTTGTCAATCACCGACTTGGCCACACGGCGTGTGACGGAATCGTAGGTGTTAGGCAACGGGATCAGAAGGTTAGGCATGGGGGCTCCCCCGGGTGGATGATCTTTGACATAAAATCAGTCGATTCGGCATAAGGGGAGAGCCGAAGCCCTCCCCCAGACATCAGCGGTTGACCGCGACGTACTGTTTCATCTGCTCTTCTACGATGTAGAGCAGTGCATCACAGAAACGGTACATCGGAGCACGCATGGTCAGTGTTTGGCTGTAGGCCTTGTCCAGGAAGTTGAACATGGCACCACAACCAACGTCGAGTGCACGCCACAGCTCGTTGTTCATGTGCGGGAATTCCATCGACACGACCATCTGGTACAGACGACCGTAGACGTCGTTCGCACGACCCCACGCTTGGCACAGCTCGTCGTAGTAGGTGGTGTCAGTCATGCCGTTGTGGTCGAGGCACATGCCAGCCACTTCGAGGATCTCGGACAGCTTCGGCAGATCGTAAGTGGTGCTCGGTACCGAACCTACTTGACGGTACTTGACCATCGTTTGGTTCATCTCGATCAGGCGCACCAGATCCATGATCCACTCGGCATCGCGGTAGTGGCTGCGATACTGACGGGATGGGTCGAGGAAGGTCATGCCACCAATGACTTCACGATCACGGGCGTTGAGCTTACGCAGCAGCTCTTCGACCGGCAGTGGACCAGTGACGTCTTTGAAGAGCTTGCGCATCTTCTCTTCCGCGTCCATGCCATCGCGAGCAACCAGTACGGAAGCCAGCACGTCACCGATAGCGTCGGAACGAACGATTGCATCTTTGTAGATGGTCTCGTTAGCGGCGTCCATCAGTTGACCGGCTTCAGCCAGAGCAGCCTGAAGTGGTTGTGCCTCGAACGGTACGACCGAACCTTCACGGTACAGAGCGAACACTGCACGTGGGTTGTAGCGCATTTGCTTGGCCGGGATACCGTAGTCGCCACCCAGGGAGTCAATACGCTTACGCACTGCTTCAGCACGTTCCAGCAGGGACTGACGGTTCACTACAGAACGGCGCTGGTTGATCGCCATGTTCTGGAACTTCTCGACGATCCACTTCTTCATGCCTTGCAGGGCTTTCTTCACCCAGTCCACCAGACCTTCCATCGAAGCGGTGGTGAAGGTGTTGTCCGACAGCTCCAACACAGGAGCCACGCCATCAACGCCGTACTGCTCGTTGATGTTGCCGATAGCAGTGTTGGCCATGCTCAGTGCAGAGGCGTCAACGCTTTCCATGGAGGCTACAGTAGCCAGCATTTCCAGAGAAGCAATGGCACCGCCAACTACTTCTTTGATCTCGTTGATCTGACCACGCATGTCAGCGTGTTCGAGCTCGTTCTGCTCGAGGAAGTCACGGCAGGTCTCGGACAGGTATTCCGGGTCCTTGTAACGCTCGTCCTTCATGTGCTCGACGACGTCAGCAGCAATCTGTTCGGAGGTGATGATGGACAGACCTTCGACCGGGCCTTGTGGCTCGACGTTGGCCGCTACTGGTTGAGTCACACCGTTCAACGAATCGGCGAGGAGGGATTCCAAACTGGCTCTCATGACAATACCTTATTGGGCAGTGAGGGACTTGCGACCGTAGGTCAGCAGGTTACGGGAAACGGTGAGTAGGTTGGTGGTCATCTGATCCACCGGACCAATGGCCCAACCGGCGTAGTTGCGTACAAAGCGAAGCACGCTTTCATCCATACCAGCGCTATCCCCATACGAGGACGCAGTGGCTTGGTAACGCTCACCAGCACGCAGAACGTTCTTGATCTGTGCTTCGATACGACCAAAGCCGATCGCACGATCCTGAGCCTCTACGACGTCGATGATCTCGATTACGCGTTTGGCCAAGAGTTCTACTTGCATACCGCCGGCAGCTTTAACAGAGCCGGAGTTGATGCTGCTGGTGTTGACGTTGGTCATGGCGAACCGTACACCAGTGGTCCGTACGGCTTGTGCGTAGGCCAATGGGTTAGAGGCAGCTAAGCTGCGTTGCTCAGGCTCCAACGTCAGGAAGAACAACGACCAGCCCCCGATGATCGGAGGAGCGGTCAGGGTCAAGCGACGACCAAATCGAGGGTCACGGTACACCATGGCCTTCATCTTGGACGCAATCTGATCCACGGGCATCGAGGCAAACAGGTTCGACACTTCGTTCAACTTGTTGGAGCCAGTACTGCCTTCAGAGAGCATGCGCTCAAACTGCTTGCCGATCTCCAACATGCCAGGACCGTAAGCCTCAGTGAAGATCTTGTACTGATCCAGTGCCGCACTGATCGAACGGATGATGGCATCGGGATCACTCATGACCGAGTTACCGGACACCAGCGACTTGATCTCGAGACCCAGTTCAATCATCGGTTTACGGACAGTGCCGTAGCGCCGCACAGCAGCGTGTTTGGCGAGGTGTTCTGCCGAGATGCGCAGACGGCCGCGGTAAGTGGAGATCTTGCTCCAGAAGCCTCTCAGGGACTTCAGGACGGACAAGATCGCAGAGACCAACCGCTTCCACAATTCCTTCAGACGATCCTTCAGGGATTCCGTGGAGACAGTGCCATTCTCATGCCCTTCCAGCTCAGGGACGATGTCTGCTACTGTGAGGCCTGCATTACCAATGAGGTTCTCGAAGCTGACAGTGATGGCGGCCTTGTGGCCTGGGGTAACAACTTCATTGCGGTCCAAGTGCGAGATCAAGGACTCCAATGCGTCGGTGGCATTGAGCAGCGATTCGAGTTGTGCCTTTCCCTGAACTAGATCGCGCTCAGCTTCCAAGACATCTACGAACCCCTCACTGTCGTTGCCTACCATTGCTGGCAGTGCTTCATCAGACATGACAAATACTCTTTAAGGATGGAGGAGGGCAATTCACCATAGAATTCGTTCAAACGGAATAAAAGATGCTCACCCAGCCGAAGCCAGGTGAGCATCTCTAGCCTAGAAGGACTTAGGCTGCAGGAGCTGCAGCTTCAGCCTTCTTGCCCTTGGCATGGATAGCCAGGACTTTAGCGCCGAACGAAGCGGAGGCTTTGGCAGCGCTGCCCATGAAGGACAGATACTGGTGCGAGCAACCGGTGGTCAGACGGGCAGCTTTGTTCAGCTTGGCCAGTACGGCCTTAGCGGAACCAACTTCGCCTTTGTCCAGGGTATCGCCTTTGGCAACCAGGCTGTTACCGGCCTTGACTGCGTCGTTGATACCTTTCTCGGCCATGCCAGCAACCGACTTGGAAGCGATGATCAGTTTGCCCATGGCAACGATCTGGTCAGCCAGCTTGCCGATTTCAGCAACGGCAGGCAGTGCGAACGCATCGCTGTCGCCCGGCTTTTCACGGCCCAGTTTCAGGGACGCTTCAGCCAGACCATCGAGGCCTTCTTTGTCGCTGACGGTCAGGTCGAAGAAGTAGCCGCCAGGCAGCTTGCCTTTCATGTCTTCGGTCAGGCAGGCTTCGACGTTGATCGAGCCAGCAACGGACTTCAGACGGTCAGGGTGCACTTCACCTTTCTGGATCGACTGGTACAGCGGGTTCAGCGCAGCCAGGATCTTGTTGGTGTAGCCTTTCACGCCCACGTCGTAGCCGTGGTTGATCGCAGCCAGTGCAGCAGCAGGAGCTACTTTACCGCCAACTACCAGGTAGTCGCCAGCCGAGCCCATGTTGATGGTGCCGCCAGCGCCAGCGCCGTTGTCTTTGGTTTCAGCAGCGCGCTTCTTCAGGCTCTGACCAGCAGCAACTACTGCAGGACCCGATTTGCCCATGGAGGCGAAGAAGGCTTTAACAGCGTTCCAAGCGCCAACTACGGCGTTCTTGATCGCTTCCCAGATTTTGGCCAGGAGGGCTTTAGCGCCTTCCAGAGCTTCCATCGAGGCTTGCAGCTTGTCGCCGGTACCGCCGAAGGATTCGGTGGAAACGGTGAACTCGGAAGCATCGATCGGCAGGCGGCGAGTGGCGATGGCCAGTGCACGGCTGTGGATGTCAGCAGCTTGAGGGCTCAGACCGCCGTCAGCGATGGCGCTTTCCAGGGAAGCGATCAGGCTTTCCATGCTTTCAGCGGCATCGGACAGCTCTTCAACGGCTTCGTCGTGCTCGTCAACGGAGGCGCTGTCTTCGCGGGCTTCTTCCAGAACCTCGTCCACCTGGACGATGGTTTCTTCGGTAACCGGGTTGATTTCGGCGCTGGCATTCGGGTCAATGCCTTCCATGGAGACGTTCAGAGCACTGTGCAGAATCGAGTTACGCATGAGTATAAAACTCCGTGTTTGCAAACAGAAGGAATGAGACGCAGACGGAGCCTAGGACAGTTCCGCATCTCTGCACACCATAGGTGCTTTTTGACAACAGTGCGGTCTACACCGCACTATCGTGATTGTTACCGGCCAATCAGCTCGGAGGTCGACCCTCGGTCTGATGGTACCAGCCGGCAGGCAAGCTACCACCGATCAAGTTCAGGGACATGAGCAGGTCGGTGAGGCCGTCTTCTTGTTGAAGCCAGCGGGAAAGGATGACGCTCGCATCTGCACTGAAGACCCAGCCCAAGTCCTGTTGACGCACGACAGCTTTAGAGTCGGCAGCAACAATGTCCTGAGGATGGAACAGCATGAGGTCGCGGTAGTTCTCCAGCGACAGCTTGCGAGGGACACCTGAAATGAACGCCAGGGTCGATACCGTGAAGTTGAACACCCAATGAGAGCACGGGATGTTCAGTTGACGCGCCAGCAGGAACTGGCCGTTACGGTCGAACAGGATTTGCTTGGCGGCTTTCAACACATCTTGCACGAAACCGAAGTCGCCTGCAAAATGGTTATTGGTCTCCATATGATGATACAAAGTATCGATCAGTGGGAGGTCCAGGTAGCCGTGCTTGTCCCCTTGGCTGATGGTAAAGCCACGATGGGTCAGGAGCTGGCTCATGCGTACTTCGCCTCCATCTTGGCAATCTTCTCAGCCGTGTCGTTGAGGTACCCTTCGTATTTCGAAATGGTACGCTCCAACTGGGCGTCGTTCTTGCCTTGGTTCTGGAGGCGCAGTTGTTCCAGACGCAGTTGGATAGAACGGGCATCTTCTTTCAGACGCTCGTACTTCGCCACCTGCAGAGTGGACCACCAGATACCGATGGCCAGCGCCACGCCCGACACACCCGGAATGAAGTTGTTCTTCAGCGGGTCGAGCTTCAGGATACCGACCTGAGGAGCGATGATCTTGTCATCGTCTTCACCGATCACGATGTCCGGGATGGACTCGATCAGGGAAGCAATCTCACGGGACGGCTTCGAGAAGGTCATCAGGAGTGTGAAGAAGGCCAGCTGGTTGGCTTTGAGCCATGCCAGTTCAGGACGAGGTCGCTCGGCACCTTCAGCGTGCTCCTTGGAGGTCACAGAGGCTTCTGCCACCAACAGGTAATGCAGCAACTGCATCGAATACGAGACAACGAAGTCCATGTACCCGATAGTGCGCAGCAGCTCAGCACGGCGGTAAGTGATACCTTCCACCACGATGTCCTTGCCGTAGCTCTTCTCAGCGATCGAGGAGAGCAGTTCCAGCGTCACCGACATGTTCGTCAGGACTTGACGGATGTAGGCTATAGGAGTCATGCGTGGGGGCAGGCGAACGGTCTTGCCCATGTCGGCTTCGAACTGCTTACCGGCCTTGGACTTGAAGACATTGAGAGTGCCTTCAGCGTTCATGAACGTCTCGAGAGACTTTTGCATAGCCTGAGAAAGGATTCTCAGCTTCTCTTTCAGTTCGTCCTTGGTGAAGGACGCCACCATGCGGTGGAGGAAATCAAGGATGCGCATTGCTATCTTCCTTTAACGGGCTGGGGATCAGATACGGCCTGGTGCTTTGCCGAGCTGGTAAGATTTCAGGATGTCCATCAGCTCTTTGCTGTCAGACTTGCCCGACGACTTGATGTCGTTCTTGCTCAGCTTGGATGGCATTTCGATACCGCGGGTGTAGATGGTGACCGATTCCCAGTCCGGATCGACGATGATCATCAGCATCGAGTAGGTGTGACCGAAGATGCCTTGACGGGTCTTGAAGTTGCTGAGCTGGCCGCCGATACGGCGTTCCAGTTCTTGCGCGGTCTTGACGTCCAACACGAGGATAGCAGAAGCAGTACCCAGCGAAGGACCACCGGCCATAGCAGCGGCAGCGGAGTTCTTGGCAGCGCGAGCGTAGACGGTCTTGTAGTAGCCAGTCTCGTCTTTCATCATCGCGGCACGGTGAGCATCGACGCGGTCCATTTGCAGAACGAAGTCGGACCAGAAGCCGATCTCGCCAGCACGCCAGGCTCTCCAGCGACTACGCATGGTCACGTCAGTGCCACCCACGGCCAGAGTCTGGGTCATAACGTCAGATGGCATGGAAGCCACACGCAGACGGATGGTTACAGGGACCACAGCGTCTTTGCCGTCTTCACTGATGGTCACGTCAATCACGTTACCGACAGCGAGGTTGTTGACCTTCTCGACGTACTTCGCAGCGTTGGTCACGCCAGTGCCATTCTTCATCTTGGCATTGCGTTCTGCTTCGTCTTCTTTGGCCTGAGCGCGCTTGGCAGCATCGGCATCGGAAGCATCAGCTTGTTTCTGACGACGCTCGTTCTGCATGTCCTCAGCTTTCTTCTGAGCAGGAGTGCGAGTGTCAGGCTCGTCATCCAGAACATCAGCCTGGATCGAAGCAGCGACCATAGAACCATCGCTCACCGATTCCATGGCGACCTGATGGTCTTGAGCCAGGATCTCGTCGATGAACGGCAGACCGAAGTCAGCCATCGAAGCAGCGAACGATTCCATGGACGGACCTTCCGTCATCATGGTCAGGGTGGCTTCGTTCAGGTCACGGTCAGTGGCGAACTTATCCAGACGACGACCTACCGACACACCGTTGATCTTGCAGTCGAGAGAGACCGCCAGCAACCAGTAGCCAGTGAACATGTTGTACGCAGTGTGGACCACGTCTTGGATGAACGGAATGTTCACCGCACGCTTGTCCATCAGCATAATGGGCTCAACACGCGCAGATTGTGTGAAGCGTACCAGGTCACCTTCCTTGCTACCTGCCAGTACGTCCTTAGCAGTCTGGATGACTTTGCCAGCAGCTTTCTCACCTACTTTACTGGTGAGTTGGGCGACAACCTGAGGGCCGTACTTGGCAAGAAGCCCGAGTCCTGCAGTGACCAGCAGTCCCGGACCAAGAAACTCTTGCGAGACGTGGTACTGAGTAAGTTTTTTGTCCATGAACATTTCCCTTTAAGGCGTGCCAGAAATGAGCGATTATAAGGTGATGAAACAAGTGCTGGACACTATTGCCCAGCACGGAGGTTTCGACAGCGATGACGCCTTGATGCGCCGTTTGACCCGTGAGCAAGGGACTGGTGCCATTGGCGGCCGGTTCCATGATCTGCTCGGCGGTTTCAACCGTACACAACAGGGTTCTGCGGTGCCAGCGAACACTGACATGCAGGGCTTGACGTTTTTCTCACGTCCGAATTTGAACCTGTCATACGATAACATCATGGCATACCGTCAATTGTCGGTATTGGCCAGTGATAACCCTCGTAGTTATAGCCGGATCATCCGAAGGATGCTTTGGCCGGACAGTATCGACTCGGACTTGAAGAAGGACAACACGATCTTCGACAATCGTCAGGCCTTTATGCCGTTGCTCAGCAACGCATTGACCAATATGTCAGGTTGGCCCGATCTAACCCTCCATGCTTACAGCACTTCCGAAGGCATGGCGAAAGAATCCTGGATGATGAACGACACCATTGCAGAGATCAATGGTCGTTATTCCCTGGACTGCACATTCGAAAATACCTTAGGCGATCCTATATCATTGACGCTGTTTGCGTGGCTTTTGTACATCGGTGGTGTCTACATCGGCACTAAGATTCTGCCAGCTGGTTACAGCATCGTGCAGAACGAGATGGACTACAACACCCGCATCTATCGCTTCGTGACAGATTGGTCTGGTCGGTACATCCAGAAGTGGGCTGCATGTGGGGCTGCATTCCCTGCTGGCCTGTCCATGGGTAGTGCGTTTAACTACTCGCGCGACAACCCGTACAACGAAAGCCAGAAGTCCATCCAGACCACGTTTGAATGTACGGTGGCTGAATACAACGACCCAATCACCTTGTGGGAATTCAACAAGCTGGTGGTCACGTTCAACTCTGACATGGGCGATGGCACACGTCAGAAGAAGATGGTCAAGATCAGTGCTGAGGAGCGCAAGCTACTCAACTATAAAGGCTTCCCATGGATCAACCTCGCTGCCAACAACGAGTTGGAGTGGTGGATGGACAGTGAGGAGTACGCCACTGTGACCAAGGGTAACTTCAATGCGACCTTGACTGCTTTGCCTGCCTCTAGCGATCCTGACTCCGCTATCATTGCGGGTGGGGCATCGTCCAACGTCTCTACGACTGTATAATGGAGTAACCAATGTCCAGGTCCGACCTGAATACAATGATTGAGTTGGCCAAGCTCAATCCAATGGCAATCCAGCGTGCAGGCATCGAGTATCTCGAACGTGTCCGTAATGGCGAGGTTCAGATCGTCGACGCCAGTAACGCCATGGTGTACTTGATGGAGTTCGCCTCGACCCTGTTTGCTAACGGGGCACGTAAGGACGAGTTCCTCAACCGTCTGCAATACCCAGAGCTGGCCCAGACCCGTTCTGACCTGTACCACCACATGAGTGACGTGGACTACATCAACGTCTTCTCTGGTCCGTCCACGACCAACCTGTTGCTCGTCTATCATAAGGACGAGATCTTGGAGAAGGCTGTGGCTACCGGTGAAGCCGGGATGCGCAAGCTGGTGATCCCGCGTCACACCAAGATCATGGCAGGCGATGTACCGTTCACGCTGCAGTACCCAATCGAGCTGCGTGTGTTGCCGCACGGTGGTCTGCAGATCGTTTACGACAACAGTCGTCCTTCGCCGTTGCTGGGGCTGGAGACCAACAAGGTCACCAACACGATCGAGAACTACAACCTCGGACATGACGACTACATCCAGTTGGAAGTACCGACTCAGCAGATCGAGATCAAGTCGTACACCGCTCCACTGACGGCTTCTCGGGTCTTCAACAAGACCTACAAGTTCACGGACCAGTACTACTTCTGCCGCGTCTACATCAGCGATGGCAATGGTGGCTGGAAAGAGATCAAGACCACACACAGTGATCAGGTCTACAACCCGTTGACGCCGACCGCTGTACTGAAGGTGATGGACGACAATCAACTGAACGTCTCCATTCCGCAGATCTACTACAGCACCGGTCAGATGAACCGTACGCTGCGTGTCGATGTCTACACCACTCGTGGTGCTCTGGAGCTGGCTATCCAAGGCTACAGTTCGGACATGTTCAAGGTCACGTACAACGACTACGACAACGATGACAACGGCAAGTACACTGCCCCAGTACAGAAGTTGGTCAGCGGGTACTTCATGGCTGCTACGCCTGCTACAGGCGGTTCTAACGCCTTGAGCTTCGAGAGCCTGAAGGAACGTGCGGTCAACAACGCCTTGGGTCGCATTGACGTGCCGATTACCAACGTGCAGATCCAGACCCAACTGGACCTGTTGACCGATGCTGGCTTCAGTTGCGTGACGGATGTGGATAACCTCACCAACCGTCTGTACGCTGCCTCTCGTGAACTGCCTGCTCCAGAGATCAAGGAAGTATCCACGGGCATGGGTGCGAACGTCGTTACCTTGAGCAAGACCATGGACCAGATCTTGGCCACGGCTGACACCATGGACAACGGTCAACGCATCACCATCCTGCCGAGCACGCTCTACAAGGATGAGGGTGGCTACCTGTCGGTGGTGGACAACGAAGATCGTGATGCCTTGAAGGCACTGCCAGCCGATGTATTGGTTGAGCGCATCACTGGCGGGGATTACTTCTACACCCCATTCCATTACGTCTACGACATCACAGACAACGTCCTGACTGTGCGTCCTTATTACTTCGGTAACCCTAAGCTGACCCGTCGCTTCTTTGTAGAAGACAACGGCACCATGGGCATCGGGGTGAACTCCAACAAGCACAACTTCATCCGTACTGACAAGGGTTGGAAACTGCAGGTAATGACCAGCAGCACTGACACCTTGAAAGCCATGGACGAGGAAGTCTTGGTTGCGCAGTTGGCGTACGTACCACCGGGAGAAGTGACCCGTGTCTACCTGAACGGTACCTTGCTCGGTCGTGATCCTGACTCCAAGGAATGGATCTTCGAGTTCGAGTTTGAATCGAACTGGGATGTGGACCCTGAGCACAACGTCTACTTGAATGGCTTCCAAGCCGATCAGATTGCACCGCACGCCTACCCGGCTGCACTGACGACTGTGTTCGATGTGTTCTTCGGTGTGTTGTCGAATCTGGTCATCCCGGGTGAGTACACCAAGATCGATGAGTCGATGGGCAAGTTCCTGTTCCAGGAAGACATCTCCGGCCTGTACCATGAGCAGGTCACTCTGGTCTTGGGCGATCCATTGGATGGCATGTGGGCTCGTGCTCGTTCGACTGTGGGCGAGGAACAGTACCTGCGCTATGAGGATGACGTCTTCGAGCTGTGGACCACTGACGTACCTGAGAAGACCGCTACTGGTGCCGTGAAGATTGCCTACGATGGACAGAACCGTCCGTACGTGGTCTACAAACATCGTGTCGGTGATGTCAAGATCAACGAGGAGACTGGTAAGCCTGAGCTGCTGTATGCTCAAGGTTCTATCATCTACCAGAACGGTCAACCGATCGTGTCCTCTCCGCGTTCTGTACTGCGTCAGGTAGAGCTCTGCTTGTTCGATGGGGCGTACTACTTCGTGACCAACACCACGGACGTCAACTACCGCGACACGGTCCCTAACCAGATCGTGGAATGGGTCAACATCACTCTGGGTCCAATCCGCAAGAAGTTGCTGGAGAAGACCAAGTTGTGGTTCCACCCTAAATCGACGGTGGGTCTGATCGAAGCTGTAGTAGACGACAGCCTCAAGGTCAACATGCAAGCGGCCCAACACCTGTACGTCGAGTACTTCGTGTCGGAAACCGTGTACAAGGATCTTGCCCTTCAGGAAGAGATCCGCAAGTCGACCCGTAAGACACTCACCACGGCGTTCAAGGAACTTCAAGTGACCCGTAACGGTCTGGAGAACCTGCTGAAGAACACCATGGGCGATGACGTGACTGGTGTGTCCATCACTGGTCTGGGTGCTTCTCGTAACTTCAGTGTGATCACCATGGCGGATGAGTCCTCTCGTCTGTGCATCGGTAAGAAGCTGGTAACGCTGCCTAACGCCACCTTCGGTGTGGCTGACAGCATCGACATCCAGTTCGTTAAACACTCGGTGTAACGGCATAGAGCGCAGGGCAAATGCCCTGCGCTCTATGTTGGGTCTTATGCTGCGAGTAGCTCGTCGACTTTCTTATCGACACCGTCAACCAGACGGGCAGCTTCCAGTTTCACGCCAGCCATCAGGTTACGGATGGTGCTGAAGTTGGCCAGTGCATTGGAGATACCAAAGCGACCGGAGATGAAGTCCAGTAGTTGGTTGGCCTTCTCTTCGTTGCCAGCCTCTTCAGCTTCGCGGTACTGCTTGTTGTACTCTGACTGCTCAGCGTTGAACTTGGTCCAGGTCTTCTTCCAGGTAGCGAAGATACGCAGGACACCGAACTTACGCATTTGATGACTCGCATCTTCCACCTGACGCAACACACGAGGCATGTCGATGATGTTGTAGGTGTGCGGAGTGGAGCGCATCTTGTTGAAGTGCTTGATGATGTCGACCATCTGACGGCAACCGATGTTCCACTGATCCCACTCAGGTTCCGGTGGAGTGAATTCAACGCTGTACATCGCAGCGACCTTGCGGTTGGCATCGAACAGGGCCGCTAGGGCGCCGTCAGGGCTTTGCAGGGCTGAGTTCAGGAAGGCTTCGTACGAGTAGACCACTTCAACCAAGCGGTTGTCGGCGATAGACTTGTCGAAGAATTCGTTGACGTCTTTCCACGCTACAGCTTTGTCGGCATGGATGGTAACAACCTGTGCTACCTTCTTGTTGTCGACCTTGACTACGCGCTTGACCAGCTCGTCTTCAACCTTCTTCTCCATGACCGCACTACGGGTCTCGGACACAGCAGAAGAAGAGTAGTAGCCTTTGATCCGTGCCACGAGTGCCTTGATCGCTTCCCAGATCTTCTTCAGGAACGAGCCCAACACGCCTTCCATTGCTGGTTGGTAGTTGACCTTGGACGGAAGTTCAGTGAAGCTAGCCAGTGGCATGGTGGTGAACGGGTCGGAGAAGCTCTCCAACGACGCCGACATGTGCATCAGTACCTGAGCATCAGCTCGGGAGATGTGGCCGGAGTCACGCACGCTGTGGTACACGTTACGCAGACTCTCCAGAGCAGGAGTAAGGATGGTGACATCCTCATCGCTCAGGGATTCATTGACCATGAACTTGTCGAACTCTTCGGACAACTGCTCAAGGGACAGGCAGTTGATCTCTTCCACTGCTTCCGGAGTCATCTCCAGTGTAGCGGCGAGTTCGTTGATGTCCATTACAGCGCCTGATTCGGAAATCATTGGCATCGGGTAACCCTCATAGGGCGAGAGGAGCCGTAGCCCCTCTCGAGTGGTGTCAGGCGACAATGAAACGACGGATGAAGTCGCTCAGGTCACTGCGCATCAGGCCACCAACGCTGTTGTTGAGGACGTTGGCATGCACTTCGTCAACCGAGGCTTCGAAAGCCGGGCGACGCAGTTGAGCACAGATGTCTTCGACCGACAGCAGGCGTGGCTCATGGCAGAGGGTGTAACGGTTGCGGTAAACGTCGACGACCATGTTGTAGGTCACGTTCACGGAGAACGGGTACATCTCGTTCAACTGACCGATAACTTTCTTGACGATCTCGGCGTGGAACTGTTCGAAGTGAACAACCACGGAGTCGACTTTGGTCGATGGCAGTGGGAAGGTGTAACCCAGCTCAACGGCCAGTGCAGTTTCCAGGAATGGCTTGCGTTCCGCAGGGTTCGCAACGGCATCGAGGAGTTGGAGGAGGCGAGTGATGTTCATGCTTACACCGTCTTGGCTTGAAGTTGGTTGGAGAGTTCGAACAGGCGGTTGTTCACCAGGTTCTCCAGCATGCGCTGGAACTTCTGCTCGGCTGGTTTGCCGGAGAAGATACCCTTGATGAACTCACCGACGACGTCAGGGCCGAAGTAGCCTTTCATGCCATTACGCATTGGGGCCAGGATGTCGTCGATCGCTTGGATCTGGTTGATGATGTCCTGACGCTGCTTGACCGACAGGAAGGCGTCTTTGGACGAGGAGATCAGCTCACGGCGCATGGCTTCATAACGCTGCGGGATCGGGTCGTAGACACCGTCATCGCCTTTACCGAACATTGGAATGAATACGCACAGCAGGCCGAGGAAGATACCGATCGGCAGAGTGGCGATTACACCCCCTACAGTCAGCAGACCACCGAGCAACATGGTGCCGTAACCCATCAGGGAGGCCATGACGTTGGCAGAGCGACCACGGTACTCTTTGAAGTACTGAGGATAGCCCTTGTACATGAAGTCCAGAGCTTCAACGATGTACTGAGCACCGCCATGACGTGCTACGAACTGGTCCGAGGAGAACTCGAACGCACGCAGGTCGTAGAACTTGGTACCCAGCTCCGAACGGATGCTCTCAACCATACCTGCCATGACCACTTGCTGGATCAGCAATGGATCGGTGGAACCGTTGATCTCGCCCAGATCACGCAGACGCCAGCCAGTCTTCTGCTCAGCGACCTTGACCACTTCCTGAATGATCTTGTCATCAGCGCCTTCGTGTTGACGACGAGTGATCTCGGAGATGACCACGTTGGACAGAGCCATGCGACCCAGGTAACGCAGGTAGGTGAAGCCGTGACCCATTTCGTGGCAACCGATGGCCGCGATGTGGATGCCTTCGATACCCACCATGCTACGGTCTGTGAAGAACTCGGTAGCGATGAAGATGTCGATCGGGATCTCGGTGTAGATACCGGAGACCTTGCCTGTCTTGACGTCGACGGTGCCTTTGAAGAGCTCTGCCTCGGACAATGGTCGACCAAAGCGTTTAACCTTGGTAGCGATCTCATCAGGACGCATCGGGTTGGCGATGTCCGCCTGTGGTGGAAGCACGAATGCGTTCGGGCCACCCAGTCGTGCGAAGTTGAAGCGGAAGTTCATGCCGCAGGCGTCTTTGGCAATCTGGTGCAAAGCAGCACTGGCTTTGTTGAAGGTGTCTTTCGACGGATCACGTAGGCACGCGTCCATCTGGAAGGCCATTTCCTTCAGCAGGGTGGAATCCCGCTGGAAGTCAATAGCTTCCATCGAGGCGATGAGGGCTTTGTTCATGACAGAGTCTCTTAAAGGTGGCTTGGTGTAGGTACCCAATCATAGAGATTGGCGTTATTTCTTACAAAGCTCTCGTATTGATTTGTATATACCCACTCAATAGAATTCAGGATAGGCTCATGACAGCTGTGAAGAAAGCTCCTCTGTTCAACAAGGAGGATGTATTAGGTCTTGAGTGCAAGCACGCCATCTACACCGAGCACCAGCGCAATGACACCGATGACCTCCTGACAGTGAAGGAGTTGGTGTGGTTGAAGGATGGTACTCGTGTGCCTCGACTTCGGTTCTACCCTAACCGCAAGCGTCCCTTTGGCATCACAAAAGAAAAATACCGTAACCATAAAGACAAGAAGGAAGTCGAAGACCTCGACAAGTTGATCCTCTGTGAAACCACACAACGGGACCTCAACAACCAGATCGTCCGTCGCATGGGTTACGGTAACCCCAAGCAGCAGTTACGCACGTTATGCCGCAACCAGTACATCTACGGGGCTGACATCGCACCTGCTACGCTGCTCAAGCGTCAGTATCAAGAGAAGTGGCCTGACCTGTTCTACGCCAACCAAGTGGCCGTACTCGATACCGAGACCGACATGTGGAACGGGGACGGTAAGGACATCATCATCTCCACGGTGACGTTCAAGAACAAAGCGATCGTGACTATCCTTGACACTTGGATTGAAGGTATCCCAGATGCCATCAACCAGATCAAGCTGGCGTTAGATACGCACCTTGGTCACATCGTCAAGCCACGGGGAATTGAGTTCGAGATCAAGATCATGAAGTCCCCTGGGGCCATGGTCAAGGAATGTGTCGACAAGTGCCATGACTGGATGCCAGACTTCGTGTCCTTCTGGAACATGGACTTCGACATGACGGTAATGATCCGTGCTCTGGAGAACGAAGGCTACAACTTGGCTGAAGTGTTCAGTGCTCCTGAGGTTCCCAAGGAATACAAGTACTTCAAGTACAAGCGTGGTCCAGACCAGAAGGTCAAGGCTGACGGTAAGTCCGAGAACTTGGCTTGGTATGACCGCTGGCACACCGTCACTACTCCGTCCAGTCACTTCTGGATCGACAGTGCTGCTGTGTATCGGAACATCCGTCGGGCCAAGGGTAAGGAGCCTAGCTACGCTCTCGACAAGATCTTGAAGAAGAACCTCGGTGAGGACTTCGGTAAGCTCTACTTCCCGACTGGGGACTCCAGTGCTCACCCGGGTAGTGTCGAGTGGCACATGCAGATGCAGAAGTACTTCAAGATCCCGTACGTCGTGTATAACGTTTACGACTGCTTGGGTGTGGAGCTGCTGGATGAGAAGGTCACAGACCTGAACACCCAGATCGGTATCTTGTCTGGGTCGTCGGAATACAGCATCTTCAACTCCAACCCGAAACGTAACGTCAACGACTTCTACTTTGACATGCTCAAAGAAGGGATGATGACTGGTACGCTCTCGGACCGAATGGAAGATGAACTGGATCGTCTGCTGCTCGGTAAGGAAGACTGGATCGTTACTCTGCCAACCAGTCTGGTAGAGGCCAACGGTGTCTACATGATCAAGGACCTGCCAAGCGTACGTTCGTTTGTACGCCGCTACACGTCCGACGCCGACATTGGGTCTACATACCCGAACGGTGAGATCATCATGAACCTGTCGAAGATGACGACCATGTACGAGGTCTGTCGGATTGCGGGGGTTACAGCAAGCAAGCAACGACTGGTGGGCATCAATCTCACAGGTGGGCCGGTGAACTCAATCGAGATCATGACCGATGTGATGAAGGCACCAGATCCGTTCGAGCTGTTGGAAGCGTTCGAAGAAGAACTGAAGCAAGCTGCGTAAACAAAGAAAAAAATAAAGCCCGGGCCGTCGTGGCCTGGGTTCTATTTCGTTTGCCCGTAATCAGGACTTTGGTTCCTCCTTCTTGATGATGTTGATTTCTACATTTTGGTGGATCGGAACGCCTTTGCCGGCTATGTAGATGTTCGCTCCAGCATTGAAGACCATTGCGAATGCAATTGCCATCAATCCGTATCCTAGTGGTTTCATGTCACCCTCGATGTTCCCAACTTTGATGGTTTTGACCTTGATCCATTTGTCCAATCTGTTAGTTACCCAGATCCATGCTGCTTTTGCTCTTTTACCCATGTTGCCTCTCTTATTGTTGTTTACATTCATTTGTTCCTCCGTGTGGCCTTATTTATAGTGTAACATTTCCCCGTTACAAGTCAATGACCGTTCGTCGGCCTGACAGGGGGTGGCTGGGGGACCTCTTCCCCCAGCTCACATTCCTTACTTGTCGTGCAGCTTCTTCATGTTGCGGATCATCTGCATGGCAGACGACTTGCTGGCATGCGAGAGTTTCTTCTGGATCTTGCGAACCAGGTTCTTCTTCTGCATGGACATGTTGTTGAACTTCCGACGCATGACGACCCGCACAGTACGGTTCTTCGGAGTCGGTACTTGGTAAATCATGTCGCCTTCAAAGTCAGCGTTGAGTGTTTTCGGACGCTGGAATATGTCGGACTCGATGTCCCGTGGATGACCACCCATTTCGTCGTGCTGACGAAGCTTCATGGCCATCTCAAGGATGTCGGACTTGGTTACTTTCTTGACAGTCATTCTTCGCCCTCCTCTTTCATTTCACGCAGACTACCCAGAGCCACCGCGATCGAATCGACCGTGTGATCTTCAGGTTCGATGTGCCCGCCTGGTGGCTGAGTGCAGCGTGCAGTCATGCTCTCTTCTGCCACTGCGCGATCCAGTCCTCTCACAGCCCGTTTGTACAGAACCTTGAGGTACAGTGAGGCGTTATTCAGTCGACGACGGTTGTTGACTTCGTCATCGGTGAACTTCAGGTCTTCCTCGATCAGTACCAGCTTACGAGCTCGGTATTCGGAGCTACCTAGTTTCGCACGGCGGTACGCTTGGAACCCACCGTATGGCGTATCCTTCAGCGAGATAGGGCTCTTGAGTAGAGCCTTACTTGCCGAACGACTTTCCATCATGCCTTCAGCCAGAGGTCCAAGGCCCAGGTAATCGCCAACCACGTCAGCGAAGTCCACGTTCTTGCCGGTGAGGATCAAGTCAGCCGTTGGTGGGGCGACGATGATGCCTCGGTTAGCGAACGCCTGAGGCTCCTTCAGTAAGCGGTTAATGATCGGTTCACCAGCAACGATGACCGGCATACGGAGCATGTCCCGCATGGCTCGATCATGACCACCTGCACCACTGCGGTCAGGTACCTGACGTTTAGGGCGGTCTTCCATCGACTCGTCACCGTCGACATCGGCACTACGCTCATCGAACTTGAACGGCGGGAGAGGCAACCCACCGAGTACATCAGGATCGAAGTCAGGGTGTGCTTCGTGACGGCACGGGATGTCGCCCACCATCTTCACTCGGGCTTCCAGGTAACCGGTGTAGATGCGAACTTCATTATTGCCTACCCATTCCCCTTCAAGTCGGGATTCCACATCGCCGTAAATCTTACGCATGTGGAAGTGGGTGGGCATGTCTACAACGAACGCCACGAACTCGCATTCAGCAGCGGTGCCTTCGAGGACGAGGGCTGCATGACCATAGACGGCGAACTTGCCGCCTTCAGGTACATGACGTTTGACTTGGGCGACCAGCTCTTTTACTTGTTGAATCTTCATGGTGAATATCTCTTGGTTAGAAGTGGTCGTGACCAGTATTGATCACACCCTTGGAGGTGCCGATGCAAACGCAGTCACCGAGGATGATGCTGAACCCGGCTTCCTTGAGCGCCTTCTGCAACTCACGGTCACAGTCATCCGGCATGGCTTCCAGAACGGCTTTCACCGCAGGGTGGAAGAGGTCCTCATCACCGTCAGTGAGGAACTGGGTATGGGTCAACGAGGTGTCCGCTTCAAGTTGCTTGAGTAGGTCGATGATTGCAGGGGTGTCTAGATTCATGGTGACGATCTCTTGGTGAGGGGAAATAAAAAGAGATGGCCGAAGCCATCTCTCTATTTGGTGTTAGAAGCTCAGGCCCATAGCGCCTGCGCCCTTCGCGGTGAACCAACGTTGTTTCACGCCGTAGATGTCAAGCATCGTAGGGCCAACGTTCAGCACATCGCAAGTGGCTTCGATCAGATCCATCACATGGATCTCAGGGTCAAGGATCTCGACCTTACCGAAACCTACATCAGTTTGTTTCGCAGTAGCTACCACGCGACCGTATTGGTCGAAGCGGACTTCCCCAGCTTCCTTATCGAACTCGATATGGAAGTATTGACCCAGAGTATCGCAACCAGTGTCGTCGATAATCTTTGCAGCAACAAACTGATTCAGACGTTCGATGAACTTCTTGTTCAGTTGCTTAGCGGTCATTTGTTGAGCCATGTTCTTATTCCTTTCTGGTTAGTGTTGTTTCTTGTTTTGGTAGGGACATTGTATCCCATACCTTAATCGCTGCCAAGTACTTTCGTACTCTTGAGCGTAGGTTAGTTGAGTGGATAGATTATTCTTCCTACTCACTGATACAATGTATTGTTGAAAATATTTCGAATCGAATAAAAAGAAAGAGAGGGTGCACCCTCTCGATCTATTTAGCTCACCCGAAGCATCACGTTGTCTTCAAACATGTGCCAGAGATGCAGGTGCTGCTTCGCCATCATGGCGGCGTGCAGGGCTTGGATGTCTAGCGCATCGTAAGTGGACGCGTACTGTGCCAAGGCATGGACTACGCTGGAAGATGCAGCGATGGATTGCATGCGAGTCGTGGTGGACTCAGGGAGCTCCTTGAAGTCTAGGTAGTCGGCCACTGTGTTGATGGTCTGTGGGAGTACATTGTCAGCATAGGTCTCCGTCAGATGGCGCAGGGCGATCGCTGCGAGCATCAAACGCTGTCGGCCTACAAAGGCACTGGCTGAAAGACCAAGTCGCTCCAGATCACGCGTAGGGATGTGCTGAAGGCCTCCATACTGGGCAGAGAGCTTCAGGTATCGCTTGGCCATTCGCTTGCCTGAGAAGTAGCCTATAAGGAAGCCGTAGACGACTCCGAAGTAGTACTGGATGGGTTGCTTCATGGTGTACCTCTAATGGTCTAGGTGGTAATGGTGTCGGCATAAGGGGAGGGCCGAAGCCCTCCCTATGTCACGCTTTGAACTCGTCGGCAGTCAACGTAGGGCTGTCGATGATCTGGTCAATGACGTCGTAGCGGCCTCGGTTGAGGAGCAACGTAACCATTGACAGGGCGGCCTTGTCACTTGGCGCTTTAGGCTGTAGCGAGAAACCAAAGCGCTTGATGATCTTCTCGATGACGGATACATGCTTCTCGTCAACGGTGGACACCCGTAGCGTATTGATCAGTCCGATCAGCGGAGCCTCGTCAGCACTCTCTTCTAAGGTACGGATCTTCTCAGTCCCCAATTCCATGGCGTGACTGAACGAACGACCAATGCCCATGAACTTACTCAACAGTTCAGCATTGTCGTCACATGCCCCATTCAGGGCAGGGTGGAACAGGTAGTATTGCATGGCTCTTCCTTTCGGTCTTACTCCCATTTATCTTAGGTGAAGCGGCATAACTGCCCACTTGCCTTGTTAGACAAGCGAGCAGCTAGAGGCTTTGTTCGATCGCTTTTCGATCGTGTCACGTACTGCGGCTGGCATGAGCCAGATCGTACAGTAGTCCATCTGGAAACACTCAGACCTCTACTCAGATGGACCTCGAGTAGAAATCAGCTCACTGGGTGTGCACCCCCATGAGATGTGTTCGGTCACTTCAGGACTTCATGAGTCAGAAGCTGGCGGTTGTCGTAAACAACGCGCGAGGCTTTCTCACCATCCTGAAGAATGAAGGTTTCGTAGACCGCGTCAGTGACGAGATCCTTGACAGTAACAACGACTTGCTTGTCGGAGGCACAATGTGCTTCGACGTTTACGGTAGTGGTCATGATACCCTTCCAGTCAGATGTGGCACCAGCCAACTTTGGTGTCACCGAAATAAGGAACTGCTAACCCTTGAGCAATCAGTTCATCGCCGACGCTCTTATCGTCGACCTTGACCGTAGCCAAGAGACGAAAGTACTTATCACGACCCAAGCCCGTTAGTGTTACCCGATGTCCTGTGGACAGCATGGCAATCACTACGTCTCTGGCCTTGATGGCTAACGCTTTCTCACGATCGCGTAGCTCTTTGGTAGCGCAAGTGCTACGCATCTCTGGAGTGTCAACCCCATTGACCCGTATCGACAGGTCTGAACCAAAGACGTCAGGCAGGTACGACACCTGAACAGTCATGGTGTCCCCGTCGTAGACGTTAGTAACGTCTTCGGGGAGGATGCGTAAGTCAGTCACCGGGTAGGCATTGACAGTCACCGATACAAACAGAATAAAAAGGAATGTCAGGACTCTCATGCTTACTCCGAGTAAATAAATCAACCAGCGGGACGGCATCCACCTACACCATGCGCGCCGCGCATGAATGCCGCTGATTGAAGGGGTCGTCCTGGGTAGACTCAAACTACCGACCGCTGCCACGTATGTTAGGCCCGCGTCATGGTGGACGCAGGGCCTGAAAAGGCAGTGCTCTATCAACTGAGCTACAGGACCAAACTGGCTCCGGAACCTGGACTCGAACCAGGGACCCACGCATTAACAGTGCGCTGCTCTACCAACTGAGCTATTCCGAAGTAAAGCGTTGTTCACTACTGGGCTATACCCAGAACCCCTGCGCCGCGCATCGGCCATTGGGTAGTGAACGAACATGGCGGCTCTAAGGGGACTTGAACCCCTGACCCCCGGCGTGACAGGCCGGTGCTCTAACCAACTGAGCTATAGAACCTCAAAGGGCGACAGGCACGGTTTATGCTCCGTGCGGGATCAACCTCGCATTGCTGCGACCGTCATTGAAATTGGTGGAGAGAGCAGGATTCGAACCTGCGAAGAATTAACGTCAGATTTACAGTCTGATCCCTTTATCCATCTCGGGAATCTCTCCGGTGTAGGGTGGAAAGGCCGAGGCCCATTGCCGCAAATGGCGTAGAACGCCTAGCCCATTCGCTTGCTCAAAGGCTGCTATGGCTGTCGGCGGCTGAGGCATCGGCCTTTCCAAACGCTCAGTGCCCAGGACGTTTTCCGCTTACGACCGAAAGTCAAGGGACAAGGGCACTTCACATACATTACTAACATCGTGTAATTTTTTACACGATTACAAGGACTTACACTAGACGACGGTTGATGTCGGCCATCTGGACTTCGATCTCGATCTTGTAGTTCTCGGAGAACGAGGAGGTCACGTGAGTGATACCGCGCTGTACGTCCAGACCTACATCGAACAGCAGCTCTTCGTTGATGTTGCCAGAGATGCCGAAACCACGAGCCAACTTGTCGACGTTGAGCTTAACGTCAGTCAGTTCCACACCGTCGGCGCTGAAGACCTTGATCTTGTCAACCGGGATGGCGTGGATGGTGCCAGTGTAGCAGCAGGCATCGATCTGACCGTCCAGTGCCTTGATGATGCGTGGCATGATGTCGAAGCGAGTGCCGTTGGCTACCGAGAAGAGGATGGAAGCTTTGTGCTCAACGCGGGCTTCAGGCAGCAGCAGGTCCAGACGCTTGGTCAGCAGGACTTCCAGCTGTTGCATGATGCTCTGTTGCTCTTGTTGCAGAGCGAGGTGCTCGATGCTCAGCGCAGGCAGGTTCTTGATGGCTTCTTTCTGCGCATCAGTCAGGCTGTCTTCTGGCTGGGACAGCAGGTCCTGTTTGTACAGGAACTCGGTCAGCTTCTGCAGGCGGTCGTAGTTCTCGGCACGCTCTGCCTTGAGACGCACGATGAACGCTGGCAGACCGGTGATGTCGCCGATCGAGATGTAGTTCTTGACGAACACATCGGCAGGCGACCAGCTGATGTAGCCTTTGTGGTCGGGATGGTTGGGCTTGCCACCATCGAGGTATTCGACCAGGTAACCGGCTTCGGCTGCATTCTCAACTTCGGGATCGAGATCACGATTGAAGTAGTTGAGGAAGTCGCCACGGGACATTGGCTTGCCGCCAACGATTTTGGAGCCGGTGTAATGGATAGAGCTCATTCGGTAGATCCTTACCGCATGTGGAAGAATAGGCGGGGGTCTCGTAGCCGAACCATGTTGCGGACGGGTGCGCTAGGTTCGAAGCAGGTTAGAATAGACCTTCTACAGACCCCCTAAAGGTCCACCGCAGCTCTACGTTGTGAGGGCTGCGGTGGTGTTTCATAGGCTACTGACCGCGTGTACTTTTTTACTCGGCGCGAAGACGCTTGTCCAGTTCGTCACCAAGGATGTTGTACGTGTAGCGATCGAGGATGCCCGACTTGATGCAGCTGTTGGCGTGGTCGTGCTCGAAGCCTTCCAGTTGTGCGAGGGTGGCACAGATGGTGAACGAACGGATACGACCTTCACCACACTGGACGTAGATCACTTCAGCGCCAGCGTCACGTTGAGCTTCAGCGAACTTGAAGATCTCTTCAGCACGCTCTGGGGTCATGCAACCTTCAGGGTCCAGTTCCGGAGCATGGTCACGAGGGAAGAACATCACCTGCAACAGCGGGCGTTGATCCTTACCCGGGATAGCCACACCGTTGCTGTAACGGTCAGTGATCGAGATCACAGGGGCCTTAGGGTCTACTTGCTGCAGACGGGACTTGCTGATGTTAACGAGACGAGTCACTTCTTTCTCCTTGAGTCGCCCAATGCGACGATGAAATTGCCTTCATTAAAAGGATAGAGGGCACGGTAGACGTAGCTGATGTCATCTTCCCAGCTCAGTCCTCCATGCCCACAACCTAATGGGGGTAGTACTATCCGTCCAAGTCTGTGTCGTCCGGCTAAGACTGCCAGCTTGTTGATGTGGTGGATCACCAGACTGCGGGGAGAGGGATCTCGCCAGTCGAGTTTGGTGGGCACCAGCAGATAACGGATGTCGTCATGCTTGTACGTGATGATGTTACCCGGCTCAATGTCCTTGTACATCTTGCGGTAGTGCTTGTGAAGCCCTGGGACCGTGTTACGGGCTGTTCTGGCTACACCAGCTCCCATTGCCCCGACAAGATTGATCGTGATCACACGGGTGTCTGCAGGGACGTCAAACAGGTCTTGCTCCACGATCGTCAATGACATGTAACGGAGTCCTTTATTTAGGAACCTTCAAATCCTTCAGCGGCTTCGGAAGGTCTTCCAAGTGCAGGTGTTGGATCACACGGTTCTTGGAGCGGTACTTCAGTTTATCGACAGCCACGCCAGTAGAAGGATCATGCGCAATCATTGTTGACATGAGCTTCAGTGGTTTGATGCCTGGGAACAGCTTTGCAACAACACGACCGATTGGAGCACCGCTGCCAATGATGACAGGATAGTCCTTAACTGTGCCACCTTCTACCCGAGTGGGAGAGATGGCCAGACGATGCACCTTGTCTTCAGTGACGACGAGCATGGTGCACAGCTTGTCGACCTTGTGGTCAAACAGAGCCTTGAAGTTACGGATGGTCTTGATCGGACATTCGCCTTTCAAGATCAGGTCAGTGCACTTCTTGATGAGCATCGCATTGCCAGCCGATGCAATAGCCAAGATCCGAGAGCCGCGATACATCACATCGACTTCAGGGATGACGATCTTGGAATGGTCCTTCTGACGGACACGCAGTACGTTGGGGCTATGACAGTCCCGGCACTGGTGTGTTTCACCTCGGTCAGCAGAAGTCTGCTGGTCAGCATAAAGGTGAGTCTTGGTGAGGATGATGCTGGTCATGGTGAGGTATTTCCGTAGGTAATTATTCAGGTGGATAATGTACTGCTACATCGAAATCGAATAAAAGGAGGGCCAGAGCCCTCCCCTTACTTTTTCTTTCCGTTAGGCGGACCCGGAACACCGTTCATCAACTTGCCGACCTCTGTGTCTTCTTTCGTCGATACAGTGTCACACCGCTTGAGGACTGCTTCCGCACGATCACGAGGCAGTGTCAAGAAGGTGTCCAGTGACATCCCGGTGTACTTGAGTACGTTGGCGACCAAGTATCGCTCAAGGAACACATCAAACGGATCAACCAATGCCAAGTCTTCGGGCTCGTGCATTGCAATCAGGGCGTACGGACTATTGCCCTGAGAGCTCTGCTTATAAACGCCGAAGTAATCATCGTAGCACTCAGTGATGATGATCTGGGCTGGAATGCTGTCAAGAGTACCTTCATACTTCGACAGCACTTCATCGAGGGCAGTGATGTCCTCTTTGTTCTCCAGCTTCTCCATCCCGAATCGACGATCACCAGCATGGAAGCCTAACGGAAGGGTTAGACTGCCGCGCCTTCTACTTGGCTGATCTTCAGTGCGGCTAGGGTGAAAAAAACGTAACCGATGTCGATTGGGATCAGGTGAGGGTGAGTCTGGTCCTCAGGATCTTTCTGGCACGACGGGCACTTGACCTTTGGAAGCGCGACGAAGGACACCGTCGACTTCTTGATCCAGTCCAGGATGGTTTCGTTGAACTTGTCACCGACCTGAGGGTCTTCGGACAGCATCTCGAGGATACGGTCTTTGTTCACCACGTCATCATGGATTACCGGCGCTTGGTCAGTGTCAACGACGTGCTCGAAGTGAGCAACCCAGTGACTGTACTGACGCAGGTTCGTCAACGCACCACTGCGCATGATGTGTCGAACGCGGTCCATCTCCGACAGGCGAGCACCGAACGCATCGTTGGTCGCTTTGGAGATACCGTCCACCCAGATGTGACCGGAGTCGATCTGGTCGGCCAAGGTGGACACACGCAGCACAGCAGTCAGGCCGTTACCCAGCGGTACACGCTTCTCGAAGAAGGTGAACTCAGCTTGGTATTCTTCCAGCCACTTGCGATCACGCTTGGTGTTACGCGAGGCCATCTTCAGTGCTTGGTTCGCCGAGATCTTCGAGCGATCCACGAAGCCCATACGAGCAAAGTTGATCAGCACTTCATCGACGTGCTTGCACTTGTCCGGATCTGCTACGCACGGCTGACGCAGTGGGTAACCGTCCGGGTACATGGCGCAGGCCAGACCCCACAGCACTTGCTGGTAGTCGCGGGACTTGATGACGCTCAGCAGTTCTTCAACAGTGTCGCCGGTTTCGAAGACATAGTTGACGGAGACCACGTGCTCCAGAGCGAACTTCATGTAGGTCTCAACGGTGTAGACTTCCACCGACGAGAACACCATGCCGTTAGAGGAACGACCGAGGTTCATCTTCTCGATACGGACCTTCTGCTCGAAGTCAAGCAGTGCCTGGATGGTTGGCGCTCGGAAGGTGATCCACAGACCAGTGTTCCACAGTGGTACCTGCACCATCGAACCTTGACCGAACGTAGCCCGGATGGCCATGATCGGGTCTTTCATGTTGGCAGGCTTAACCTTACCAGCACCCAGACGGGTTTCGTTGTGCAGCACAGTGCCGTGCCAGTCACCTTCTTTGTCGATGCCATCGAAGTAGGTGTCTTGCCACATGGCGGACAGGCTACGAGACAGGTTGACCAGACGACGGTCTTCAGGAGAGAGGGACTCAGCCTTCTCTTTGGTGAGATCGTTCAGACCACGGCTGTCCATGATCATGCCCATCTCTTCCATGCCGACCTTCAACGCTACCAGACCCGGACGACCCGGATCGATTGCTTGGCGCTTGAACATTGGGTCGAGCAGGGTGACGTGTGGGTTCGGGTTGTCGAACTCGTTCCACAGACCTTCGATTTCAAGGTTAGCTTCTGGTGTATGTTCTTTTGGAGCTGCAGCTGCTGCTTGAGTGGCTTGGGCAAACGCTTCAGCGCTGGGGGCCGCGTCTACGTCTGGTACCAAGTTGGACGAATCCAACTCCACTTCATCCATGCCGTCTTGCTGTGTGGTCTGATCGTCTGACATGTCTCTGCCTTATTACGCCGTCTTCTTTTCGGAACGAGCAAGGTCACTGAGCAGGTCCATCAGTTCACCGGAGTACGGGCTGATGGTTGCGGTGGCTTGATCAATGAAATCATAATAATCACCACCGGCTTTAAGCAGGGTTGGGTGATTGGGATTATTCAGCACTGCAGAAGTGATCTGCTTAGCATGCTTGGACTTGATGCCGTCGAGACGTTTCTTCATCTCTTCGAGATCACGCTTGATGACGCGGGTCAGCTCTGCTACGCGCTTGCAGTGAGGAGACTTGCTCCAGTCATAACGTGCAGCGTCAACAGTAGCTGTAGCGAACTTGTGCAGTAGGTTCAGCGACTGCTGGTGCAGGGACTGCAGGCCCTGGCTCTTTGTCATTGTGGACATGATCTTTTAAACCCCAGTAATATGGAAAATGGACTGGCCAATTATTTGTACTTTACTCATAGTAGGTCGCCTAAACTTTTTTTATTAGGAAAACACAATGTTCCAAGAACTATCTGACATTCTTCTGAACAATGTGCACCCGGCCATCTTCAGTGGAATGGTGTCACTTACTCAGGCCCTTGAAAAGCATCAGGCGGTCCAGTACAAGGAACGCATCATTCAATTGCGGATGGATGCAAACAACCGTGAACCGCTCACGCTGTGCGATGAAGCCATCCGGATCGTTTACGATCAAGTGCAGGCACTGACTCAGCAGATGAAAATCGAGCTGGACCTTGAGACCCTGAACTTGGACAAGTTGTCCATGATTCTGGAATGTCTGGTCTTCAGTCCCAGCGATAATGATTCAGAGTATCTGGCAGCTTTGGATGCTGGGGAAGACACCGTTGACACTCTGTGCGACATCCTTGCGGTCCACATGCAGTGCGAAGGCGTTGAACTGCTCGAGTTCGTCCTTGGCTGTGATGCTGCTGTGATCGTTGTCATCCGTGAAGTGGTGGAACGTAACCTCAGCTACCTCGAGAAGGCGCAAGAGGGCGTACAGGAAGCCGTACATCTGCTGAACAAGCACCAAGCCTTGGTAGGTGACAAACTTACCGTCGGTATGGAAGCCCTGCAAGCTGGTACTGAGGTCGGTACCTCGGCAGAAGAGCTGGTCAAGCAAGCAGGTGAGCGTTTGGCAGACATGCAGCCTGAAGAACTGGCTGATAACCTGCTGTCGATTGCGATCGTGGCTAAAACGCCTAACGATGCACTGCAAGATGAAGTGATGTTCTTCACCGAGAACATTGTCCAGGACCCATTCGTGGTTCAGAAGGCTTACAAGCGCGTCAACAAGCGTTTGGGTGAGCTGGCACCGGAGCAAACACCGTGAAGAAGCTCGACTTTTACATCGAGGCACTGCAGGCAGGTGCTTACCGCCGGAAAGACTGGGTCATCAGTGCTTTCTCGGTGATGCGTGATCAGGAATCCTTCCACGGACCGGTTCCTGAAGCGCAATTGGGCGTGAACACTCTGCCGACGTACGAGTATTACTCTATTCGTTACGGTCGGGAGTCTACTGAGGTCTTTGTTCCGACTTCTGGCACTCCTGAGTGGGTCAGTATTCAAGATACCGTCCCAATGACGCCGCTGTTCTACCCAGGGGATGACTTGAAGGTCACTCCGGCCATGATTCCGAACTGCAAAGCTGCCGTGGACTCCACGTTTGGCGATTTGCTGTTCAACTGGATCGCTTTGGTTGAGCCTTTCCATGATCGTATCGACTATCAGGTCGGTCCGGTGAAGATTGGCAACATCGAACGCATTATTGCCAAGAAGCTGGTGGACGATCCTGAGATTTCTGGTGTAGAACCGGGTCCAGATCAGATCCCAGTGAAGATGTACATGCGCTTCGGTCGTTGCGTAGGTGCTCTGGCAGGTTTTACTCAGGTGTTCGTACCGACCCTGACGCCAAAGTCGCTCCAGACCGATCCTCAGGTCCGTGTGCGACGTGCGGAACTGCTCGAAGAGAACGCTGATCGTCTCCATGACCCGGTTGTCGTGGCCAAGATCCAGAACGAACTCATCGACATGGACAAAGCGTGGCTCAAAGACGACCCGTCTGAAGGTTTCCTCCTGTCCAACAAGACTTGGGGTACGGCGCGTAAGCGTATGTTCCTTATTCACGGTCCTGAAGCGGGCTTTAACGAGGGCGGTAACGCTGAACTCGTGGTCAACTCGCTGGAAGAAGGTTGGGATACCGACAAACTGGTGGCGATGTTCAACTCCACGCGTGCGGGTTCCTTCTATCGGGGTGCTTTGACAGCTCTCGGCGGGGAAGCGGTGAAGTTCTTCATGCGGGTTTTCCAGAACGTGGCCATTTCCGAGGACGATTGCGGTTCTCGTCTCGGTATCGAACGTACGATCGAGAAAGGTCAGGGCGAATACTACGCCGGTCTGTGGGAAATCACCGCCACTGGCAGTGCTCCACTGACTGAAGAGCGTGCCAAGAGTCTGGAAGGCAAGACCATCCGCACTCGTTCCCCTCAATTCTGCAAAACGGCAGGTACAGACTTCTGTGCCAAGTGCGTGGGTGATGCTCTCGCAGCTATTCCGTTCGCTATCGGTGCTGAAAGTACCTCCGTTGCGTCTAAGTTCATGGACATCATGATGGCCTCGGCTCACGCCAAGGAACTGAAGACGGCCAAACTGGATGTAATGGCTGCATTTACCTAAGGGTGTCTCATGACAGACAAATACAACGGCAATTATCCTAAGGCTTGGTCGCCTGCCGAGATCGAGACCTACTTGGAATCGGAGCGAGAGCCCTCCAAGTCGTCTAACGGTCTGTGGGTGACCGATCCTGAGCGTGAAGCCAAGGAACTGAAGGACTGGAGCCTGGCTGAACTGTACGCTTTGGCGAGCGGTCAGCTGTTCTCCTTCTACGCGACCGGCACTGATGACTTCTATCAGGCTGTCCGGGGCAAAGCGGTGCTTGATGATCGCGATGCTACCAAGTGGGGCGAAGAAGATCTCGACAACTGGCTGCTGTTTGAGAAGACGCCAGAGAAGAGTCCTAACGGTTACTACGTCAACGACCCTGATCGTTGGGTCAAAGACGCTGACAAGTGGAATGACACTGAGTTGGCTGATTTGGGGGCGGGGTACTTCGGGGAACCGGAACGCAACCAGCTCTACATCCTCGATGAGGCAAGTGAGCGGTTCGGTTTGCCGTTGGGCATTACGTGGGAAGACTTCTGCGCGTACATCACAACCAAGACCCAGCCTGCTCTGACGTCCAATGGCCTGCTGGTCAATGACCGTAACCGCAGAACCAAGGCGATCGAGGATTGGACTGAAGGTGAAGTCGAGGCGTGGTTGCTCGACGAGATCGTGATTGACAACGAACGTCTGGACAAGCGTGTACTGGTACGTGCTATTCAGTTGTTCAGTGTAGGTCGTTACTGGACCAAGGACCAGGTCAAGGACTACGTCATCCGTGACGTGTACCCTGAGATCAACTACAAGCAGTACAGTGATGAACAGCTGACTGTGTTGGCTGAGCAGGACAACGACAAAGAGGCACAGCACGAACTGCTGAGCCGCCATCCAGCGTTTGACCCACCCAAGGAAGAAGAAGATGAACCAGCCCCAGTACCCCCTGTTGAAGAACTCCCGGACGACAGCGGAGGAGAGGAGGAACCAGGACCTGATCCAGAAGAGCCAGAACCTATTGAAGAGCCTAGAGAACCTGAAGCTGGACAAGATGTACCTAGCGATGAGGATCATAGCCCGGAGACGCCGGAACCGGATGTTGAGGAACCGCCTGCGTTGCTCTGGACGGATCTGGTGCCGGAAGGTTCGGCAGTCTATGAAGCGCTTGTCGCTGGGACATCTGATGTCGTAATCAACGACACCGATCGTCGCCGACTGCTCAGTGCGTCCAAGTGGACTCTGGAAGAACTCGTGGGTTGGGCACGTGGGTACATTCCTCACAGCCTGAACACTACCGACGAGACACTCGTTACGGCTCTGAGAGTCGCTCTGGGTGCTTTCGTTACTAACTGGTCAGACAGTGCGGTAGTGGCCTTCGTTGAGCTTCAAGAGCTTCCTGAGGGCATACAGACAGGTGTTCTGGTCGAGGACTGCATCCGTGACAAGATGCACCCCGGTGACTGGAGAGATGAGGAGATGCGCGCGTGGGCTGACGGTAAGGTGATCACTACGGTGGCTGCTGACCGCATCCTGCTGGCTGCTCGGAATCGCTTCAAGATCCCAGACCGCCTCAATGATGAAGAAGCCAAGGAGTACATCGTGACAGGCATAATGCCGGACGACACGATACCTCCGATCGAGGCCGGTAAGCCTGTGTCCAAGCGTCAACTGGATGCATGGCTCAAGGGTGAACTTCCTGCTGAGAATGCAGAAGAAGAACGCCTGTTTACCCAGGCTCGCCAACAGTACGGTATTGACCATCACTGGACCAATGCTCACCTCCTTGCGTTCATCCGTAACGGCTCCCAGCCCAAACGTCTGAGTGATGGGACGTTGGTGGAAGATCGGATGCGCTGCGCTGATGTGTGCGCTGCGTGGTCGTGGAAGGAACTGCGTGCTCTGGCTGCCGGCGAGATCACTGCAGACTTCACCATCAACGATGCCCTCGAACGTATCCGGCGTTTGATTGACGTGCAGTTTGGCGTCAGTCCCGCTCACTGGTCCGACGAGGATGTCATCAATTATCTGCTTACCGAATCCAAGCCTCGTGCTCTGGAAAGCGGTGTCTTCATCAACGACCCAACCCGTCCGCTGAAACAAGCGATCGAGTGGCGAGATGCTGAAGTCAAGGCATGGCTGCGTGGCGAGATCGAGGAAACTGCCAAGGCTCCGGTGGACGCCCTCTGGGATGAAGTCTACCTGCGCTTCCGGGTTCCGTTGTTCTGGTACCGTGAAGATGCCAAATCGTTTGTATTAACTGGCAAGCAAGTCCCTGCTACTCCATCAGGTATCTGGATACGTGACCGTAACCGTGATGCCCGTCCGGTGAAGCATTGGACCCGTCGTGAAATCAAGGCTTGGTGCCGTGGGCAGATCATGCCTGCGATCTCTGCCAGTCCTGAGGTCATGATCCGGCGTGCTGCCGATCTCTTTGGTGTAACCACCATGCTTGACGATGATTCGATCAAGAAACGTATCAGCTCCATTACTGAGGAATCCATGACCATGACCGTTCGTTTCGTTACTGAAGACCTGAGAGCCTATGAAGAAGGCCGCGTGAAGGCTGGCGACAGCGCTGCTGTAGCTGCTCCGTACCAGACCATGCTGGATCGCTGCATCAACCGCGTCATGCGTTTGGAAGGCGAAGACTTCGTTCAGGGCTGGACCGAGTTGCTGAACTTCTTCCACAAGAACAGCAACGGCATCATGTCGCCGAAGAAGATCTACACTGGCGTTGGTCAGATGTCGATCACTCCGAAGGGCCTGCGCATCTTCAACAACATCACTTCGGTGTTGATGCAGACTGCTGATCCTGCGACCCGTGATCGTCAGGTCAAGGTCATCGAGTGGAACGCCTCCCTGAAGGACGTGTCCAACGAGAAGACTCGTCAGAACATCCTGTCGTACTACGGCCAGTAACAAAGAAAAAAGAAAGGAGAGAGGAGCCCAATTGGGCTCCTCTCTCTATTCCGATTCTCCTTACAACAACGCTACTTCATCCCGCTGCTTCTGCAACTCTTCTTTGAAACACTTCTGATAAAACTCTGGATACCTTGCATATCCACCATTACCAAACTTCTCTTTGATATGTTTCACCGCTTCTTCGTATCTTTGATCATCCGACATCTCCGGACAATTCTTCACCCGATACATCACGGCTCTTTCTACCATCCTTTTCACATCACCCGGCATTTCACGATCTGCTGAGTTTATCAACTCACAGAACTCATTACTAAACTCACCTGTAAATGATGCTCTATGTTCATGGCACCCTTGTGCCACCAACAACCTCTCTGATGGTTTCAAACATTCAACTATCAATGGATGATTCGACTTCCTCATCCAATCATAGCTTCTCTCATGATGATCCACACGATTCCATGCAAACATATCATGAAAATACGCTGCAAACAAAATCAACTTCGGATCATAATCCAAACCCAATCTTTCATTGATCTTCCTCCCACACTCAAACACCCCTTCAAAATGCGGCGCCTTATGTGCATTATCATTCAACTCCCAGAAACATTCAAACTGCTGCACAATCGACAAACGCATCATTGCTACATTCATGATCTACCCCATCTGGTTATTGGTTATCTCACCCTTACAATGTAGGGTTTCAGTTTGTTGGAATCAAAAAGAAAAGGGAGGGCCGAAGCCCTCCGCTTTATGCCGCTTGGAAGCGGATGTGGATCTGCAGTCGTTCGGTCAAGTACTTGATCTTGGCCGTAGAGAGCAGCATGGTTTCCAGCGAGTCATACTGGAAGGATGGACCATCAGGAACCGGGATCTGGTGGCGCTTACCCCAGTACACCTGAAGGTTATCCAGCTTGACTTTCGTCGTAGGGTAAGCTGGCATGATTGGGTTCCAGCCCTCTTGCTCGATCAGGTTACGTGCCGACTGGATACCGCCGAAGAGCGCGTAGCGGCATTCATCGAGCAGCTCTGGATCGACGTCACGCGGATTGCTGCTGACCAAAGCCTCCAGATCAGCCAAGGCGTTGACATGCAGGTGCCAGTGAACCTGACGTGCTCCGATTGAATTACTCATGCAATGTCCCCTCTCATGGAAAGCTCGTGTTCAGTAATAATGTTGTCGAGAATGCTGTCCATGTCGTTCAGCAGATCGCTGACCAGCAATGGATTCTTCCACCAGTCGTAGACCTGACGTGGTTGACCGTTGTTGTTTTCAGGGTAGGTCGAGATCGACACCTGGAACGCCTGTGGTGGAGCGTAGTTCCAATCGCGTCTGACAGACAGCATCAGGCGGTATTCTTTCCAGTCCCAGTAGACATGCGACTGCGCGTGACGACTGTACATCCCACCATCAAGCAGGACCATCAACTGACGGACATTGCTTTCGTCAGTGACCTTCTTCGGATCAGCCATGCTGCCAAAGTAGTGCTGGTGCAGGATGTTCTCACCGGACTGCTCGATAGGCCACTTGTCCCCGATTATACGGGCGTAGAGCGGGTCAAGGAGCGTGCGCTCGATGTAAGCGTAGTCCACATCCACATCGTACGGTTCGTGGAACAGCGGGCACGTCAGGAGGCCACGAGACTGGGAGAAGTCAGTCAACTCCAGTCGCATGTCGTTATTGCGCCAGTAGTACGTGGCTGTCTTGTCCTTGAGGTTGAGGCAGACCTGCTCCTCATGATCGCCGTCGATGAAGAAGACCATCTCGTCATCTTCGTAATCGCGATACTTCAGGAAGTAGTCGAGGATCGCGGCCATGGGGATCTTGCCGCAGGTGACCATGCGATCATTGGTCAAGTGCTTGATAATGGCTTTGTCAGGAACTGCGATCTTCTTGCCGGTCTGCAGTTCGTACAACTTGGCCCACGGGCTTTCCCCGAAGAACAACTCGGCCCGTTGATGGCCCAGCAGGTTGGAGAATACGTTCTGGATGTCCATCCCCAATACCTGAAGCACTGGGACCAGCTGCGGGTAAGCGTAGCCGATCTGGTTGTTCATCAGGTTACTGGCCAGGGTCTGAGCCATGTGATAAACGATGGATTCATTGTTAGGTAGCATGGTGTATTCCTTGACTATCGAATAAAAGGAGGGACCGAAGCCCCTCCCCTGCGTCACTCGTTTCAGCGTAGAGCTACAGGTGCCTTGATGTTCTGATCGAACGCATCGACGTGGCCCTGCAACATCTCAGGAGTGGTGGTCACAGTGACATGCGCGTTCCAGCCGACGCTGCCCATGTGTTTCATCATCAGCTCTTGCAGCTCTGTGCAGAAGGTGAAGTCTTTACGGTGCAGCCAGTAGCCCGCATCGATGTCCCGGTTGGAGGACATGACCAATGCGTAGACTTCATTGCCTTCCACGTCCACCTTGACCTTCGGTGTTTTGTAGAAGACGCCGTACTGGGATTCCTTGATGCGGCGGACAATGATGCCCGACGGGAATCGCATGCTGAACCGCTTGGTGACGAAGTTGTACTCGAACCAGAATACCGGAGAGACGAAGTGCAGAGTCTCAGCGACTTGACTCACGTAGCTCGGGATGTTCAGGCCTTTGCTGTCGATCAGGCGTTTGACCATGTACGGTCCGATCACCCGGTAGATGTTCCGGATGGTGTCGTCGTACCCAGTCCACTCCTGCATCACGGCAGGCTTGATCAGGAAGTAATGGCTCCGACGCCCACCCTCTTCCCGCAAGCGCAGGTTAGGGACGTCATGGAAGCTTTTGACGGGTTTGTCCTTAGGACAGTAGGTAACACTCAACACATGGCTGAAGTCCAGATCGTCAGACTTGCCAGCCTGCTCAATCAAGATCCCCAGCGTTTGGGCATTTAAGCTCATGCCATCGTACACCCGGATAGTATCGCACAGCTGTGCGCCCAGGAGTTCACGGACGTATTCGCCTTTGAACTGGCGGTTCAACATCTTCTCTACGTTAGTCATATCGGACATTTTACTTCCCTCAGGATAACCGGCACTGCTCCAGTTTGGAGACTCACTAAAGCCGGTAGCTATAAGCACAGGGGCGGGTGCCCCTGTGATCTGCCTTGCTCAGGCAAATTCGTTTAGTCGTACCAGCGGAAAGACTGGACGGCATTCATGTCAAGCCCACGGACCCCGTAGCTGACCAACTCTTTCATGATTGCTTCGCTGGCGATTTCCAGCTCACGCTGTTCGGTATGGGTAACGATACCGAGGCGTTCAAGATTGGCAAAGCCCTGATTGCGGGCGCTTCCCTTCAGACAGAAGGCATCATGAGTAGCATTGACGATCTTCGTCTTCAGCTCTTCATCCTTGGTGGGATAGAGTTCGCTGACACGACTTTCTAGCGAACGACGGATATGGTCTTCTGCTTCGGCTAGTGTAGGCTTCTTTTCAATGGTAGTCATGGTGCTCTCCTGGTGTTTGGGTTGCTCCAAATACATTGGTCAGGTTTGTTTTCTTTGACTTACGGAATAAGAGGAGGGCCGAAGCCCTCCCGTTATCCTGCCGTGCTAAGCACGTACTTCGACATGACTTCCATGTGCGACACGACCTTGCCCTTGAAGAACTCGATCTTGTTGCGATGGTACTTGCAGTGTTGCTCAATCTCCAAGCAACCGAAGTAGATGAACTCCGGTGTCACGTCTGGCCAGCCTATCAGGGGACGAGTACGACCCAGTACCTGTTCGTTGGACTGACGAGAGTCAATGGCCGTCGACATGAACGAGCAACGCAGGTTCTTGATGTCGATAGCGGTACCGCCAGAGCCGATGGTGGTGACACCGATGTCAGCTTCCAGCAATTCCTCGTAGGAGTCGCCCTCAGAGCCCACGTACCGAACGACGTTCAGTTCTGGGTACATCTTCCTTAGGCGTTCTACCATGAGCGTACAGAGGTCCACACGGGCAAAGAACACCAATGCCTTCTGACCTTCCTCACGAACGCTGACGTAACGATTGTAGATCGCTTGGTCAATGATCTTGAGGTAGGACTTGAGCATGCCCTTGTGCCGCATGACGGATTCTTCGAACGTGGTGTGCGAGTAGCCCTGCGCTCCCATGTAACGAAGGCGTACCTCCGGGTCCATGTGGTACAGGATCGCTGTCACACCGATGTAGACGTTGTAGCCACCGCCGTCGTGACGCTGGGACGTTGGATAACCGATGTCGTACATCCGGTTCTTGAATGCATCCGAGCTGACCATGGTAGCGGACAGGCCCAGCGTCTTGTACGTGTGGGTGTACAAGTCGATGCGGTAGTTGTTGTGGAACTCTTGGTGCAGCTCGTCCGTTACTCGGAAGCCAATACCGGTCTTCGGGTAGAAGTCGATAGGCTTGATCGGGTACAGCTTGCTGTTACCGTTGGATTCCTCGTAGTTCTTGATGTAGTCGCGCATGGTAGCAGCAGTGATGATCACCACCTTCAGCGCGTCTAGCTCACCGTCCAGCGCCATTTGCTGAAGGGCGATCATGTCCTTACCGCCGCGGACAATCAGGAACTCGCCACGTTTGAACTTGAAGGTCTCCTCCAAGTCGTCTTTCCACCGTGAGACGTAACCGCCTTTAAAGTGGATAGCCGTACGCAGTTGCAGCTTGTTCATGCAGTACTGGGCAACGTAGGTCTTACCGCCACCTGTCTGCAATGTAACCATCTTGATGATCGGGTCCCACTTGGGGTTCTCGTCATCAAGCACGTACTCGATGATGCCCACTTGCCGCTCACGGGGTGGGAACATCTTACGGACGTCGTACTCAACCTTGGGCAAGATGTCCTTGGCTACGACATGGTGAGTGATAGGGACCAGATGCTGAGCGTAGCCCAGGTTCCCGAATAGGTGGCGCTTCAGGGAATCGAGTTGGTTTCTGTGGAAGCTGAACTCTTTACGATTCCGCGTAGCCGATGCAAATGTACGGAGGCCCTTGGGGACGAATCGCTTACCCTGTTTCTCATATCCCATCTCGATCAGGGGTCTGCAAAACGCCAACATCGCCTGGAGGTCACGGTCAGTGATTACATCAGTAACCCTCAACCCGTGACTATAGACATCGATTTTCATGAGACATCCCTAGCTGACGGCATACGACTAATACATAACAAACCTCATTTAGATGATTAAAAACTGTCCACCAACGTCCACGGACGTCCATAGAGGTCCGTTACTGTCCAGCCCACCAGCGCACAGGGTACTTGAAACGAATCGTCAGGGTGAGCTTACGGGGCATCTCCATCCAATCGTCCTTGATGGTGTAGTGGATCGAATCGTCGATGAGTTCGAGAGTGTACAGCGGATTCTGCTTTTGGATTTCCTCGATGTCGATAATAGGTAGGTTATCGTGTTCTGGCCTAATGCCTCGACGAGCGAAGATGCTATTAACGCTGAAACATCCTCCGGCATTGACTTCCTTCAACAGGGTGATTTCCTTAATCTCAAATACCATGGACACTCCGAAACAAAATAAGAAGAGAGGGCCGAAGCCCTCTCTCAGTTGGTTTAGATTACTTCTGGGAAGACGAACGGATCGAGAAGTCCAGCAGGCCGCTTGGTAATCAAGTAGCTGTCTGGGTCTTCGATCATGTCCGGTTGCCGCTCGTACGCCAGTTGCTGACCGCCAGAGCGGTACTGCATCAGGGTCCGGTGTTCCTCGAACTTCGTAGGCCGGCCAAACTCTGGCAGGCAGTAGTCGTCCGGATCATCGGCTGGGCGCATGAGCGACAGCAGGATTACTTCAAGGTGACTGATGGACACTTTCAACTGCGAGTTCACCAAGTCACTGAAGTCCAGCAAGGCTGCTACTGGATCGTCGTACCCTGTCAGCATCTTGCCCGAGAACCCATTCCGTTCCGACTTCTTCGCCGGAGAACGGATGAATGCCTCAACTGCTGCCATGAAGTCCAGCGTACTGGCATGACGGCGTGGCAAGGAGAATGCTGGTGCACCGAAGTCCCAGTCGGACAAGTCGATGCAGAAGTCCCCGTTCACGTTGATGGTGTAGCCTTTCTCCTGGATGTAGTACAGCATCAGGCGAGACAGCGAGCCCATGCGTGCACCTTGGCAGACTGGCACCCAAGCGTCGTGAGTTTCTTCACGCAGGTTGGTGGTCCGGATCTGCACTTCCCGGAACGCGGTGAAGCGGTGGATGTTCAGACGTTCGATGACGGTATCTTTGTTGATGCCCGCCAGCTCTGTCCCGTTGTCGGTGTTCTTGTCAGCAGACGCTTGAAGGATGAGGATCGGCTTCATCTTCTTCAGGCGTGGGTTGAACTTCAGCAACGACGATTCACGGGCAGTCTCAGGAATTGCTTCGCCGAGTGCTTCTTCCGTGACGTTCGACATCACTTCCACATCCGCGTTGTCGTTCATGGCCGGATCGCTGGCGCAGACGTCGATGTACGGCAAGTGTTCCTCCGCAATCACGATCTCCTCCACCACCGAAGAACCGTCCAAGTGTTTCACGGACAGCGTTCGCTGGGAACCTTCCCGGCACAGCTCAGTAGCGCACACGTGGCCCAGGCTGGTTTCCCGAGGGATGGACCAAGCCAGTTCACCGAAGCAGACATGACAGACTTCGCCATTGCCGCGGTACCGACAGAACATCCCAGAGCGCATCTTGATCGTTTGACCTTTCAGCGCCTTCATCTGTGCCGTGTTATCGGCATGGATCGGGGTAAGCTTGTTGGTCTTCTCGTTCAGGAAGAACTTCCCGTCGAGGTGAGACCACAGGCTGGAGTCCACCACCAGCTCGGCGTACTGGTCCGACCCACAGTCGTTCCAGATCAGTTTATCCACAACCGTCGTGGACAGCTGCATCTTCCGGTTGAAGTACTCTACGATCCGCAGAGGCTTCTTGGTGAACAGCAATGCTTTCTTCGCCGAGCACGACTCGATCATGATGTCGTGCATCTTGGTCAGGCCTTCGAAGAAGCCTACCGTGATCGGCTTACGGAAGATCACCTGGTCGAGGTCAGTCCGGTAGCCCAAGCAGAGGATGATCTGCAGGAACTGGCCCATCTTGATCTGCTTGGAGCGCAAGCCCCGCACAATTGGGTTGTGCAGCAGCGCCGGGTCTTTCATCAAGACTTCGGACGTCCGGTCCATCGCGTTACTGATGGACAGCTGGTTATCTTTCAGTGTGGCACGGATCTCCACCAACGGCGGATAATCGTACAGCTCCAGCAAGTGGAAGCCGTTGATGTGAACGTGCCACTCCTCGAGGTTGATCGACAGCGTGTTATAGATGTCGTTACCAACGTCCTTGACTACGCGCCACACGTCCTCCCGGTCGTAGCACAAGTCATGGTTGGACGTCTCTACGCCCGGGGTGAAGTAGGTGTAGTGCAAAGAACGCACGATGTTGGACAGCGTCTTGGGCACCATGTCGGCGCTTGGGAACGCATTCCCGATGTGGTGGTTCATGTTCAGCGGGGTGCGTGGGAACTGACGATGCAGCTCCCAGCAGAACCAGCTCAACGCGGTACGGCGAGTGGTGGTCTCCAGGACACCATCGTCGAACTCGATCTCCAGCTTTTCATCGGGCAGTGGCCAGTCCGCAACGATGTCACGGTTCATGAACTCACGTGCTTTAATTCGACGCATTGCTTACTCCGCTTATTCGTTGGTGAGCTGCTTACCGGAACACTCAAACATGTTGCGCATGTAGGCCAACGGTCTGTGTCCTCCAACAGGCACGACGGCGCGGTCCAAGACCTCGTCGACGTTCGTAGGCGTAGGGTGGGTCAGCAACCGTCTCAGCACGAACTTGTGCGCGATAGGGTTGTTGGACGCATCCTTCTGATCCGCGATCGCTTCACCGCCACACACGGCAGCTTCGGAACGGAACTCAGACTCACCGACACGGATGGATGACTGACGACCCGGGGAGTCGTACTTGTCGTTGTTACTCAGACGCGCTGTGGTACCAAAGACGTTGCACTTCGCAGACGATGCAGCCATCCACGAGTCTTCAGCGGTCTTTTCCAGGTTGATGTAGTAGGACGGGGCAATCAGCATCGGTTCACGAGAAACCTTCATCTGACCATCACGACCACGGAAGCGTACCGGCGTAATGAACGGCGGCCAGCGTTCCTTAATAGTCCTGACGACGTCCGGCATGTGGACCGGGTTGTTGGTCGGCATTTCCATGTCGAGACCGTACATGTGGTCATAGATCACGGCTGCCACTTGCGAGTGCATGTACTCCGGATTGAACCGGTGGTACGCAGGGTCCGTCAGGTCTTGGTGCTGGAATGGCACCACTACCTTGTAGAACTCCAGCAGCTCATTAAAGGCTGCCTCTACCAGATCACGGTTGACTGGGTCGTAGACGACATCGTTCACTTCTTCTTCTTGCAGCTGAGCATTCAGCGGCCAACCGAAGGAAGCTTGGATACGTTTGCCCAAGTCACGTGCAGCACCGGCGATCACCATCTCGATCGGGGATGCTGGGGTTACCCGGTTCCAGCGGGAGTTCGGGTCGACCACGATGTCAGCGACGATACCGTTCTCATCGACTGGCATGTCCTCGTCATCTACCACCTCAACGACTACCGACTTGTTCCCGTTGATGTCGGTGATCTTATAGCCTTTGTTGGGTACCGAGAGGTACTTGAAGGTAATCTCTACCCGCCAAGCATCCAGCTTCAGCCCACGATAGACCTTGTCGACCTTGCCGTTGTCGTCGAACTTCTTGTTGAAGCCGCCGTCTGGACGGATGTAGTCTGGAGTCACGCGGCCAATGGCCTCGTACACCAAGTGACTGAACTCCGGCTCCATTGGCAACTCTTCGAAGCCACGGCGCCGAGCATCCTTCCGCTTTTCCCACCAGAAGTCCACAATCTTCTTGTAGAACTCGGTGTCGGCGTTGTAGTACTTGAGCAGTTGCTCGTCCATGCCCACAGGCAGCGGCGGGATCGGGATAGATGTATTGCGCTCTACCCGAATGTCCACCACCTCGGCATCGATGTGTTGCACGAAACGCTTGCGGTCGAAGATGTAGTCCGGCTGCATCAGCGCGTCGACAGTCATGTTTGCCACGGCGCTGATCGGATCGTAGCGGCGCAGGGCCACCAGCAAGCCAGTACTGCTTACCTTCTCACCAAGATCCGGCATGATCTTGTACACGCCGGGAACAGGAGATTGGTTGGTTGGGAAGAACTCTCGCCCGAATTCGAACACCCGGGTCTCAAATCCTGTGGGAGCCAGTGCAGCCAGATAACCTCTGCGCGCCTTGACACCGTCTTCAGTCCCTGCCACGTCGGACGCCATGAGCACGTTAGTCTCGCGGCCGTACATGTAGTTCTTATGTTCGTCGATCAGCGGGCTATGCGCCAGTCGGGTTCCTTTCTTGAACCGAACACCTTTACGCATCTTGTCCAGCGCATCACGATTGCGCTTGAACTCGGTGCCGAAGTGCTGGTGGGTTACGTGGTAGTCCGTCAACATGGTCACCCCGAGTTCCTTCGTCTTGAGGTTCTCGTAGATGACTGCCGTCTGAGGCGAGTGACGGATGCGGTTAGCGCCAGCCGTGTGGCCAAAGCGCGGGATGACTTCAAGCACCTCCACGTCGTCATCGAACTCAATAGAGAACGTGGCTTCGCCGAAAGGACGCTCCATCCCAGAACGGATGCGTTTGCGCATTGGGTCTTTGATGACCACCATTTGCGCAAGGTTACCAGTAAACATCGCCGCCCGGCTGGCGGAGATGTGCCGGATGAACGGGTTGAGTCCGTACAGCGACATCAACTCAGGGTGCAGCTCAACTGGGTTGTGCCAATTTTGCTGCGTATAGAGCATAGCCAACTGCTCTTGTACGGACGGGGTACTGTTGTTGAACATCGATTACTCCCATTACACTACAGGTTAGCACTCGCTTACCAACTTTATAATGTATCACTGTAGAAAATTCAAACGAGGAGCACGGACATGAGTCAGTTGCTTAACAACCTAATGCAGCGCGATGGCGATACCAACTTCCACTCACCAGAGTTCCTAAGCTTTGTTCACACCCATGAAGCATACCTCAAGGCGAACTCGGTCAGAACCCCACTGGACCCGGGGATCGTTCACAAGTTCGAGTACAACTTCATGTCACTCATCGTTGAACTGGGATTTCCCATTGAAAACTTGTTGATCTTCATGGTGGTTAACGATCTCGATTGCCCTACGCAGATGACCAAAGACTTCAAGGAAATGAGGCTGCCAGACATCTCTGTCGTGGAAAACCTCAAGTCCCTCTACCTGCAAACCCCAGGTAGAATCTGACAAAAGAAAGAGGAGGGGGCGAACCCCTCCTCTCTATGCCGTCGGTCAGAATCGACCGCGGCCGCCGCTCTGCTGAGAGCCACTGCCGAACGGACGACGACCAGAGCCGCTACGTTCTTCACGGCGGAAGTCTTGACGACTCCAGCTGTTGTCACGCTCGCGCTCATCACGCCCACGATCAGCGTCCTTGTCCAAGCCAAGGTTGTAACGACGGCCACCGCTATCACGGCGATCATCGCGACTGTCGCGGTCACGGCTGCCCCAACGGCTGCCACGGTCGTCACGGTCACGGTCGCTACGGCTCCAACGATCATCACGATCGCGGTCGTCACGGCGATTGTCACGCCCGCTATCACGGCCACCAGACAGGTAGTCGTCCAGCGACTTGCCGCCAGTACGGCGAGCAGGTGGCTCGTCACGACGGGCAGCGCTGCCTTGGTTGGTGTTGTCGTTCAGATCGAACGGCAGGTCCAACTCGTCAGCCTTGACATCACGACGGCTTTCGCCGGCAGAGCGAGTAGCTGGAGCGATCCGTGCACTGAGCTTCTCAGCCGTCTTGGCGACGTCTTTGGCTTCAGCCACGATGATAGCGCCTTCGTTACCTTCTTGCGGAGGCACGATGCGGCGCATCTCGGCCAAGTCGTCCATGCCTTCAACCCAGGACAGGTCGATGAGCAGGTCTTCCGAGAGCCAACGCCCAGTTTCCTTGCCTTCTTCGTCCACTGCCTTGCCCAGCAGTTTCTTGTGCTTCTTGATCACATCGTTCAGATGCGTCGCGAAAGCATTGAAGCCCATCATCAGCGCATGGAAGTACGGAGCCGCCATGTTCTTGCTGCCGTAGTCGTAGCTGGCGCGAGTTTCCGCATCACCCAGCACGATCTCGAACAGGGCGGTGATGTTCTGCCGCGCCTTCTTCGATGGGTACTTCACGCCCAGCAGTTCGTGTTCGTCGGTCAGCAACTGATCGAGAACCGGGAACTTGAACTTGGCTGCACGCAGCACGCCGTCCTTGTTACCTTTACGCAGGCTGATGGAGACCAGACGCTTCTCAGGCTCAGGCCCGATCCGCAGGATGACCTTCTTCAGGAAGTCGTACGAACGGGAGTCCATACCGCTTACTGCTTTCAGGTACTTGGACGAAGCAGCATCCAGACGCGAATGCTCGCTATCGGTGGCAGCCACACGGCCCAGCTCGGAGATCAACTGGACCGAGATCACGGTCAGCTTGAACATGATCTGGTCACGCATGGACTTGATCATGTCCGATTCGCCACGGGTGATGTTCTCGGACAGCGGGTGGTAAACCAGCACGCCGCTGTCGTCGCTGCGCAGGTGCTCAGCAGTAGGCAGCACCACACGCTTGTCACCGATCATGAACGGGACGTAACGATTCACGTCCAGTACACGACTCAGGTGACCTTTACCCGTTTCGTCGATGATGCCGATGGCACCAAGAACACGGGGGTTGAAATCATGGAGATCCATGTGTTGCTCCCTTTAGAAATTGAAGTTGCCGCTATTACCGAGAAGTGGGGTGTCGGCGTAATCTGGGTCATCCTTGCCACGACGGCCGGAACCCAGTTTCTCGACGATGTCAGTCAGCGAGGAGCTCATTGCCCCGATGGTGTCCTGATCGTCCACGACGACCGGCGCTACCAAGGAGTCGCAGAACACTGGGAAGACGTCTTCGAAGTAGTCCTCGCCTTCCAGCTTGAGCTTGATCTCGATGTCGTTGGACAAGCCAGCGCGCACCTCGAGCTCGAACATGCAGTCAGGCCACGGCAGCATGTCATGGAACACCTCGGTGATCATGCGCTCTTCGAACGCCATCAACGAACGATCCGTTACCTGCTTACCAATGATCGGCAAGCATTCAGGGATCATGATGACCGCTTCGCCCATTGCCGAGAAGTTGTTCGCCGAGAATTCCACGTACGAGATGTGGTGGAACGCCATGAACGTCGGGAGAGCCCGGACGATCTGGATGGCTGCGATGGTGGAGTTGTCACGACCCGACCAGCCAGAACGGCTGTCCAGAGACTTGACGGTTTCAGGGCGCTCGAAGAACACCTTGACGTCGTCCCAGACATAATCCTGGTTCATCGCGATCAGTTCACCGTAAGTGATGAACCCTTGCTCGAGGATGTTGGTCTCACGAGCAATGTCAGCCAGGACTGGGATGCTGCTCACGGTCTTCTCACGGACTTGAGAGCGTGCATCTTTCAGGATCGAGCCGGTGTCACGATCCAGCATGTTGCCTTGGCCGAACAGCTCGCCCTCGTTCGCAGTTGCCAGCGCCTTGATCGAGCGGTGCAGGTAGCGAGTGGACGAGTCATTGAGGCGGTGCGACATCCGCAGGCCTTTGCCAGAGAAACCATGGCGCATGTCCAGGTAGTTCTCTTTGCTGGCCCGGCGGTTGAACGCAGTGGCCACCACGTTCTGCGGGTTGTTGTGGAACACGTCTTCAGGACGCATCACCAACGTACCAGCGGACATCCGATCACGGCTGAAGTCCGGCAGTACCTGCGGAGCAATCAGGTGGTTGGAGCTGGCAATCTGGGTCTGCCAACCACGACGGGTCGGGGTGTCCATGTAGCTCTGGTTCAGCTCGGTCACCGAGTTGAAGTACAGGGCCATGTCTTCGTCAAGCTTGACGCCGCGGATGCCTTGGTGGGCACCTACGTGGTCGGTATAACCGGAGATCTCCAGGGTCCGGATGTCGGTACGGCTCTTGCGAACCAGAACGGTCATCATGAACATGAAACGCTTTTCACCCCAGCCATTGGCAATGATGGCACTGCCTTGGTGCTTGGCTGCTGGACGAATGATCCGGCCTGCTACACGGCTCAAGGCCGCAGGAGTCAGGTCGTCACCGCCACGAGTGTCGTTGTCCAATTCATTGATAAGTTCTTTGGTGGCGTCTGCGTAGTAAGGACGGAGTTGCATGTCCTTGTAGCCCGAGCGCTCACGGAATACGAGATCAAGAAGTTGCATGGGTACGGCTCCCGATAGTGTTGTTGACATGAATGATCATGTCTGCTAGTTGACGGCGAATATCACCAGAGATGTACATGTAGCCGGTCTGATTCAGCATCGGCGTACGCTCAATGATGTCGCGAGGTGCATGTGGTTTCCAAGCTCGGCCACTCATCCAGTCCACGACCATGTCGATCGCAGTCACGGCTACGTTGCCACGCTTGCCCGGTTCTTGGCGCTTTGTCTCTTGACGCCAGTGCGGGTATTGCTTGTCCAGGATCTCCGCTTGGATCTTGGTGATCTTGTTGCGGGTTTCGGTTGGGATGTAAGTCTCACCATCATCGCTGATGTACTCCTCCGCCGATACCAAGATCGCCAGCTCGTGGAAACCCCAGTGGTCCAGGATGGCCTGAGCCACGCCCATCAGTCGGAACTCAGTCCGCTTGAGGAGCAATTCCCGGGCTTCTGGCGAGATCGTCCGGATAACCCAGAAGATGATCGCTTTCTGGAAATCCTCCACCTTGCGCTCTTCGTGTCGAGAGCAGACGGCGATACACTGCTGCACACGAGCAATGTCCAGAGCTTTCTCAGCCCGGTCGATGATGACGTTCACGTTCTCACTGAACACTTCCAGCAATTGCCGGTCGCCTTCGGTGATCTCGGTGGTTTGACCGTAGTCGTCCCACACCGAGGAGTTGTCCTCATCGCCTTTGTCCAGACTGCGTGAACGTTTGGCCTGTACCACGCCGGTGACGCTTTGGAAGCGACCATCCATGCGCAGGTGCGTGCCTGTCACGTAGTTGAACAGGATACGAGCCAGACTGTCCCGATCCACCGGAGTGGACAGTGGCCCAATGGAGATCTTACGGACCAATGCCATAGCCATCAAGTGACGCGGTACTTCTTCACTCGACAGACCGGCCATGACCATAGTCATGCTGATCTCTTTGTCCACCGAAGCCTCGATGTACTCCATCATGCGGATATAAGGAGGCCATTGGTTGACGCCAGCCAGTTCTACCAGCTTGACAGCTTCCGACTCTTTATAACCGTTACCGTGGGTGGATGCCACGTTCTGGATGTACATGCCCCACACCGGCACCACCATGCGCAGGCCCAAGGCCATTGCTTGCAGGTCGATGTAGTCCGCCTTGATGTACGTACGACTGCGGTAGTTGCGACCGCGCTCGTTGTACTCCTCGAACTTCTCGTTGACGTCGCTTGGGATTTCAAGGCGAGCCTTGTCCACCCATTCGCGTACAACCGGGTAAGTGATGATCTTGTACATGTCCTTCACCACCGCTTCGATTTCAGCGCGGATGAAGTAACTGGACCGGATCTCTTCGGAAGACAGGTATTCGTTTACTTTGAGATAGAGATCCCAAAGCTTGTCTTGCGCCTCGGCTGGTAAACTCCCGAGGAATTCATTGGTCTCCTTGAACAGCGTGTCACGGTTGATAATCGCAGCTGAGTGGTAGCTGCCTGCCGACAGCACCATGGAACGGCCGCGGTGTTCCAGAGTCAGGGAAGTGATTCCCTTGCTCGACAGTTCATTAAGCTGAATCTGCACGTTGGTACAACCTCTGTGGTTACTGGTTACAATGAGATAATGTATCGCCAAATTCTGGTTGAACAGATAGGCCGCAGGGTATAAGAGTCGACACGAGACCACGAATGGTCTCGTGTCGATGCTGGCTATGTCGGGCTCGTTTTAAAGAGGCACGTCGTCGCTAAAGTCGAAGCCATTGCCGCCAGATACCTGAGCAGGCGCTTGTTGGCCACCACCACTGTTGCCGCCCCAGCTATTACCACCGCCGTTGCTGTTACCACCACCACCCCAACTGTTGCCGCCGCCTTGACGCTGGCCGCCACCGTTGTTATTGCCACCCCAGTTGTTACCGCCACCGCCGTTGTTCTGCTCACGGCGCTGCATCCACGCCGGCTTGGCGTAGTTCTTCTCGATAACGGTCGGCAGGTAGTCACGCATGACGTCGATCCAGCCCAGGCAGTACAGCTTGGACGCAACCGCTACAGGCATGGAACCCTGACCATCACGGAACTGGTGGTAGGTGCAATCGATGAACGGGAACTCGATCAGAGGACGGTTCTTACCTGCGCTGATGCAGATAGTGATGACGCCTTCGTTGGTCTTCTCGAGCTTGATCATGCTCATGATGGACGGGTTCGGGTCACGCTTCTTATCAACGAAGCGGTGGCCCTTGTTGTCCAGGAACACTTGGATCGGACCGGTCGATTCGGCCACGAGTTCCAGAGCACGCAGGACCGAGTAGAATGCGCGGTTAGACAGCGCAGCTTCGATCTTGCCGTGGTTCTTGTCGTTGGGTACGCGGGTCTTCACGACCAAGCGTGGGTTGTTCTCGTAGTAAGCCGGACGCAGAGTAGGCTCGCCTTCCATGCCGTCTTGCTTCTTTGCTTTGAGGGCCAGGGAAGGGTCGTCCAGGATTGTTTCTGGACGCGCGTTCTGTTCACTCATCTGTGTTACTCCAAACCAAAAATTGTGATCGGCTTCTATTCAAAGGATAGGACCTAGGCGTTTCTTTTTACCAGCCGGTTCCCCTAGCCTTTTGAGTACAGATTGATCACCAGTCTCTCAAGCTCAGGCTCGTAAGCCTTCTTGACGCAACCGATGATGTAATCCTTCGTCGTCATGGCATGCCAGCGGTTTTTCTGCGCGATGTCGAGCATGATTCTCCGGTACTTGATCGGGAAACCCGTGAACAGGTTGCCGTTGTCACCGAAGAACTGTAGCGTCATCCGATCAAACGGAATGTGCTCAAGCTCTTTGCCCTTGGTAAGCTTGGTGTGCCACATGGCTGGAGGCTTAGTGGCGCCGGTATGCGATTCCAGTAGCGTGATTGCTGCAAACTTATACCGCTGTAAAAGGTCTACGGCGTAGTTCGACAGCAACAACACCTTGCGGGCATCGGGAGGCAACTCCATATCGGTTTCGATAGGGCGAATGTTCGGATGCTCGTGCAGGAGTTTCTTGAACTCAACGACGGTATTCTCTTCACGCAGGGCAGCGTAGCGCTGCAGCTCCGTGTTAGCGTTCTTGAGGATGCCGTACTGGAACTTGCGAGGCAGGTCCCGGTAGTTGCACAGGTAAGGCTGGACTTTCACCCGGCCTTTGGACACCAGTGACACGGCTTGCTCAATGGTCGTCAGCTCATTCACGAGGATGTACGCCAAGTCCTCAGGGAACACGGCGTGCAACTGCTCAGTGTCTATCGCACCCACCATGTTCCGGATCAATGTCCGGATGTTGACATACAAGACGTCGACACTGTGGATGATGGGCTTGGGGTTGTGGTTGTCCTCAAGGATGCCGAAGGCACCCTCAAGGGCTAAGCTGGTGCCGATGGAGATAGGGATCTGCCCCAGCTCACGGCTCGACAGCGCCGCGCTGGCGCTGGGATCGTTGATCATGCAACCTCCTATGCTGCCTCTTTATATTTGTCCAAGACAGCCAGGACCTTCAATGCCCGCGCATCTGTCACGTCAGTTCCCTGACGAGCCATACGGTCGGCCACGAGGTGCGTAATGTTGGTAGGCGTGATGCTGATGGGTTTCACCACCGGAGTCTGTGCCTGAGCCAGAGTGACTTCCTCTTGGGTCTTCAGGTCATCCTGCTGTGTGGTCAGTCGGAACTGAGGGAACCGCTTACGCAGATCCTTCAACCCGTGCTGCACCGTACCGCCACGCTGAATCAGTAGCCGGAAGTTCGACTGGTCTGGTTCGTTCTCGTATTGCGCCAAGAGATCGATGGTTTCCTCGATGTCCTGATTGCGACAGTCCAGCGTCTTATAGATGCGGGCGTCTGTGTTCTCCACGAACCAATGGTAGTTACCGGCAGGCGAGATGCACGCCCGGTAATGACCCTTAGCCGCTTCCTCACCGTGGGACAGGCGATCGAAAGACCCTTGGGCTAGAATCCAAGCGCCGTACCTGTTCATCTCGGTGCGGATGTGTACGTGCCCAATGCCAATGAAATGGCGAACCATGGACAAGTACGCGTCGCTGTTGTGGTTCTTGTGCGACTCGATGGGCAACTGGTAATCGAAGGAGCCGTGCATACAACCCACGTCGACCTTCTCCAGCCCATGAATCGACAGGAGCTCTTTCACTTGCAGCAGCGTCACACTGGCGTCAGCGTTCCACTCGTCCGGCACGTACAGCACGCTCAGGTTGTCCAGCTCCTGTATCACCTCAATACTCAAGGTATCGACGTAGCGCAGGTTAGCGGGATTGTCCAGCGTGTTGTTGACGTTGACGAACTGCTTCGACTGGCGCCAGTCGTGACTTGGAGTGCCTTCGAGGACCCGCACGATAATGTTGCGTTTCGCACAGATACGAAGAAGATCACCAATCCACTCTTGGATGGCGTCCACCTCATCCTGAGGTAAACTCATCAGGCGATCAAACACATCGCCTGCAAAGAAGATGACATCGAGCTTGCCCGTCTGCTCATCGTCCGGAAACGCTCTACGGAGGTTCTGGATGATGTGGTACGTGTTTGTACGTGGATGGGCTAAGTGGATGTCAGAGATGAACGCCATGAGTCTTTCAGAGCGGTTCGATGTCGTCGTCGTCAATCTCATCGAGGGTTTTCCGGGCAGGGCTGGCTTCTTTGTCGGCATCGCCACCGAGTACGCCCAATTGCTTGGCCACCTCAGGAGCGTTTTCACCGAACATCAATTCCAGCGGGATGTTGTAACGGCGGTAGATCTTGGCCCACATCAGGCCGTAGACTGCGGAGATCGCGTCCGACGGGCTGTAGTTGAGAGCCATCAGGCGTTGTACGAAACCGTCGATCACCAGGCCGGGTTGGTTGGTGGTCACCTGAGCTTCAAACTCAGCGGTCAGCTCACCAATGTCCGTGTCAGGCCGCGCATTGATAGAGCGGATAGTCATCGGGGTTGGCGAGAGCAGGGGCGGAACAGTGAACAGTACGTTGCCACCACCGTCTACCACGTCGATCATGCGGTTGGCATGACCAGCAGCGGCGACAAAGATGTCGACTCGTACGTTCTCACCAGCGCCATTCGGCAAAAGGTGCGGTAGCAGACGCTGGGTAAAGTCGCGTTCACTCATGCGAGCGTTGGCTTCTTTATCCATCTGGTCCAGCCGTTTGAAGTCGTCTTCAGTAAGCTGCATGGCAGTCTCTCCGGAAAAGAGGGTGGCCGAAGCCACCCTCAGTTGTACGACTTAGTGAACGACCGGAGCTTCTGCTTCGGATTCAACTGGAGCTTCCGGTTCAACGACCGGGGCAGCAGCGCCAGCGACCGAAGTCAGGGCTTGCTTGGCGCCAGCTTGAGCGTCCTTGCGGAACTGCTCCAGGTGCACGTCTTCCACGATGTAGTAGGCGCGACCGATGCTTGCGCCGTAGCCGGCCAGCAGGTTGCCGAACACTTCCTGAATCACGTCAGCGCGCATTTCTTCGGACAGCTGCTCGCCAGTAACCCACTCGCCGGTTTCGGCCAGTTGTTCTTCGATCAGCACGCCGCCTTCTTCCAGCAGGGTAGCCTTGATGGCGCCTGGGATGGCTTGCTCGATGACCACCAGCTCAGGTGCGCGCTGCATGGACTGACGGGCCTTGTGGGCGATGGCGTTGGCGCCAGCGATGAAGAAGCGCTGAGCCATGGTGTCGACCATTACTTGGTCGGAGAAGATGCGGTCGATGTGCGCAGCGGTCAGTTCAACGATGGTACGTTGCAGACCCAGCAGGGCATCGTTGGCGCTGGTCAGGGCGTTCTCGGTGGTTTCCAGACGGGAGCTTACGGCTTCCAGTGCTTGTTCCAGACGAGCGATGCGGTCGTCTTGCAGGAACTCACGCTCTTCTTCAGCGCTCACCGGCAGGATTTCAGCAACGGTTTCGGTTGCGCTTACGCCGCCACGGGTAACGACGTAGGTGTCACCCACTGCCAGTTCGCCAGCACGGACTTCGGAGCCGTCTTCGCGATGCAGGACCAGAGAGGCCAGAGCAGTTACTGGACCGTTTTGGGTGGACAGCTTAACAACTTGGGACATGTGTTACTCCTAGGTAGTAAGAAGGTCTGCCAGTATGAATGGCTTACCGTCGTTTTGCAGATCAATAATGCTGCGGATTTTGGAATCGGATGACGTAACTACGTGTTGAATGTCAATCGACTTGTCACCGTCTCGTAGGATAGCACCGATTTGTAAATCAATACTGGGTCCTTTCACTACGGTGGTAACATCGAGGTTGACTTCATCGAATTGGCGACTGAAGTAGTCCTCCAGCACGTCACGGACCTCGTTCTCGAGCTCCATGGGACTGTTGCCGTAGCGACTGATAATGTCACCCAGACTCACGATCGAACCGCGGTACATGTCCGATTGCGACTTCTGGGAAACGTAGAAATTGGTCAGGGCTTCATCGGCCTTGATGGTCAGGTCGGTGGCAAAGCCAGCACTACCCAACACGGGGATGACTCGTGCCATAGGACACTCCAGACGAAAAAAGAAAGGGACGAGGCGGTTGCAGAGCACATACCCATAAGGCAGTGCTCCACTAGGCCTCGCTCCTTTACAGCGAACCGTTGTTTGGATCGCTTGGATCGTCCAAGCCTTCATCGAGGTAGGCGTTGAAGTTTGCCCACATGCTGTCCTTCACCAAGGTTTGCTCGGCAAAGCGCAGCGGACCACGGTTGTCGGAGTCACGGATCGTGAGGAACTGCGTTGACACAGCGCCACCTTCTTCGTTAAATACGACCATACCGTCCATGACTGCTTGGTAGTCGGGGTTGTCTTCGCCGTGTCTTCCTTGGAAGTAATTAACGAAGTTATCCCGCCAGCCATTCATCATGTCTTTCTCAAGCAGCTTCTGAGCACGCGGGTTAGCCATGAGCCACCGTTGTTGTTCAGGACCTGCCTGTTGGAACTGGCCAATCCTCGACATCGGGCGGATCTCGTCCTTGTCGAACAGATGACTGACCTTACGTTTCAGTGCGTCCACCTTGCGTTCCAGCTTATCGAAGTCGAACGACTCGAACCTCGATACCGCTCGCTGGTACACGTCACTGTCGGTCAGACCAAATGACCGAGCAGTGTTTTCCATACGCTGTCGGATAGCCGCACGGTCGTCCGAGCTCGGAAGTCCGTAGTGCATAGCACCGAACTCTCGGTCATCGGCGTAGATAGCTATCGCCATGGTGATTTCCTCATATTGAGACCTGGTCGCCCTCGACGATCCAACTGGTAATAGTCGCAATCAACGGCGGTGGAAGCGTCGTGTTTCGCGATACCGTGAACGGTTTGTCGAGGTCCATGACCCCAGTGACCGGATCGTGGCGGGACATGACCTTCGCATTCTTGTTATCCAGCGGGAGTTCTCCCCAGAGTGCGTCACCGTCAAAGTCAGCGTTCTTGTCGATCAGGTTGAGCGGCGAGATGCTGATGGTGTTGTCGGTTGGGTCCTGCTTGATCGTATCGATCTGGTTGTAGCCGATCGAGCCACGAGTCAGGGTCGGGTTACGACCGAAGGTGGTTGGAATGGTGCCGTTAGGAGCTTCGGCTAGTAGCTCCTTAAACAACCGGTCCAGCTCAGGGTGCCAGCGCAGCGTGTTCTCGTAGATCAGGGCCTGCATCTCATTGGGGATGTACCCCTGAGTTAGCAGCTTGTTCTGCAAGTGAACCTTAAACAGCAAGGTACTCGCAGACCACGGCATCTCCATACCGTCCTGCCGGTGAGGCTTCTGACGCGACGTAATTACCGCACGGAACCCGAAGTACGGACGTGTGCCGTAGATCAGCTTACGTGCCACCCCAGGCTTCTTGAAGATTACCTCAGACTCGAAGGTCTTATAGTAGTCGTTGAAGTACTGGAGTGCGCTGACAACTCGACCTTCCTTGACCGCTTGAGCCAGCTTGGGCTGGTTCTCGGCAGTCTCACGGTTGTCGATACCGATGAGGATGTGCGCAGCGTTAACTGCTGACACCATCTTCGGGTCGGCCGTGATTCGATTGTTGGAGTTTTCCTTGATGAACCCGAGACGAGTCGGGAACGGCAGGTAATCCGAGAACGTCCGGTCAAAGTTCTCCTGCAAGAAGCGCATGATCTTTCTACGCTTACGGGCAGACGCCGATGGCCCAATCAACCCAGCCTTGAACAACGCGACCAAGATGGACTCGTAGTTCTCGACGAAGTGGTTGTAGCCTCGGGGGATTTCCAGCTTCTCTAACTTGCGCATCTTGTCGGCAGCCAACGGGGAGGCGGCCGTATAGCGCGGGTTACAGAGGTACTCCAGGATGTTGAAGTTGGAGTGCGTCAGGTTCTTCGAGAGAATCCTCCACACTGTAAGGTTGATAAATTTCTTAATACCCGCCGGCACCTTGATCCACAGGAGTGTCTCCAATGGCTTCTCGGTGATCGGCATTACCAGGCTCAGACAGTCATTACAGCGGATGCCGTAGTTGTCCATGCCATGAATGTGGCCACAGTCGCAGCTCGCCGTGTTGTTCAGCGAGTCGCCGTCGAGGCTGGCATAAATCAGGTTGTTCAGCTTGAGGCGTTCTGCCTCTAAATCGATGTTGAAGTCGTTCATCAAGATCGCTGGATGCGACTGATGCATGAACATGGTGTCGTAACCCACCACGCGTAAGTAAATGCCATTACGCTTTTTCATTGACCTCCCCTAGATGCTCGGTGAAAATAAAAAGGCATAACAAGGGGGAGCACAGGCTCCCCCAAGCTATGATGTCAGTTAGAAGCTATTGCCGAAGCCAAAGCCGTTACCGACGTTACCGCGCAGCGAACGTGCACCGTCACCAGTCACACGGCGGCTCGAGAGCATGCCGTGAGTCAGGTCACCGCCGACGAAGTCACGAACGCGAGTGTTACCGCGCAGACGACGATTGCCGAACGTGTAGTGAGCGGAGCGCTGGTCGATGTTGATTTTGCAATCAGCTACGGCCATTGCCATCGCTTCGATGAACGCAGGGTTGATGAAGGCCAGGTCTACGTAACGAGCGAACTTCACGTTGCTCGCGCCGAGGGCGCTGGTCAGTTGGTCGTACTGCTCGCTCACACGGATTTCTACATCCATGTCAACGCGGTCGATCACGTCCTGGTAACGCAGGGCAGATTCGCCTTCGTCATTCGGGTTGGTGGCCATCCAGCGCAGCAGGTCCCATTCACGCAGATCGCGCTCATTGCCCTTTTCGTCGATCCAGGTGCCAGTCAGGTAACGAGCACCGGACATTTGCAGCGGGGTTTCGACGCCCAGTTCACGAGCACGGCGGGTGAAGTTGCCGTTGGTCAGACGGTCGGCGTAGTCGTACAGACGGCCGATGGCGTCCTTGTTGGCGCTGTCGTCAGTAGCAGCGTCGGACAGCAGGGAGGTGATCCAGCTGTTGTCGCCGCCTTCTTCGAGCTCGATAGCCCAGGCCAGGTTGTCGTCAACCAGGCTGAAGAAGTACTGAGCCCACTTGTGAGTATCCAGCGAAGCGCGGTTGTCGAACTCGACCGGAGTCTTGTCCTGATCCGGGCCCAGGATGTTCAGCAGGCCAGCGTCACGGTAGTCAACGTCGCCACGAGCGATGTCGCCCGGCAGGAAGGTCTGAGCCCATGCTTGGTCCTTGGAGATGACCGAAGCGCCAGCGATTGCCAGCAGGAGCAGCTCAGGCGTGATGCCGTTTGCGTTGGTGTCCATGCGGTTGATCACGTACACCGGAGTGAAGTACGGCTGATCACGGCGCTGGGTACGAGCCCAACGATCCTGTTCAACAGGCGGGGTGTACATGATGTTCACGTAACCGCCCAGGTTGGCCAGGCCGACCGGGATGTTCTGGTCGCCTTTGCGCACGATGCCGGCAACGGTAACAGCCAGGTCGGAACGACGTGGCAGACCGTCAGCGGTCATGGCTTCACGGCCAGACAGGTCGACGTTGATTTCCAGAGTCGACTGCTTGCTCAGCCAGTCCAGCGAGAAGAACAGGTCAGGCTGGAACAGGTTGGCGTAGATCGACGCCAGTGCGGCTTGGGCGAAGAACACCACTTGACGCACTTCGGTGTTTTCCGGCTCGTTGAAGTCAACCTTGTGGCTCACTACACGCCAGCCGGCACGCACGATTTCCACCGAACGGCGGGACTGGTCGAACGCCTTCTTCGCGATTTCGTCAACCAGAGCCAGGTAGCTCTCGGTGATGTAGTCGGAAGCGATGATCGGCAGCGGGTAGGTGCGGTGGTTGATTTCGACGTTACGCACGGTGGCGTCGTCGGTCATGCTCGAAGCCAGAGCCAGAGCGGACACCAGAACCTTGACGGTGCCGTTGTCTTCTACCGGGTAAGCCAGGATCACCGAGGAGATCGAGACGTTGTGCTCGGAAGCTTCCAGACCCAGGACTTGGATCTTCGACAGGTCGATCAGGCCGGCGCCTGCAACTTGACGAGCTGGATCGAACCAGTGCTTAACCGACTTAACAGCGTTCACCAGCACTTCGCCGCTGATGCGACGGGACATCGGTGCGCCGAGCAGGCGGTTGATGTCCAGCAGGCCAGCAGTGGTAGGCTGGGATTCGCGAGGTGCAGCACGCTCGGAGCGGTCTTGACGCGGAGCAGCGCGTTCGGCGCGGTCGTTGTTCGAAGAGGTGTTGTCGATGTCGTCTTGTACAGCCATGGTGTGACTCCTTGGTTTAAATTCGTTACTAGGCCTAGTGAACCGAAGCTTGGCTTCTGTATTCAACTTTATAATGTAGCACTGTACGAAGTTTGAATGGAATTCGTGCAGAGAGCCTCATTATGATTCGGCCTGTGGGTTTATAATTACGTGCGATCTTTCCAGGAAAAGGAAATACCCTCCTCTTGTGCTGAGCGATAAACTCAGCCGGAGCAGATCTCCTATACCATATGCAGTCTCAGGTTATTTTTTACGATTGCACTAGCACCACCTTATCAGAAGATCCGGCTATCCTTTGAGACTTACCCGCCAATGGACCATCGCCATGTACCAACTGTTCAACACTGAGTCCAGTATCAAGCAGACCAATATCGCTACCTTTGGCCTGGACTACGTAAAGCGCGAACTGATGAACGTACAGGTGAACCGCTATAAACAGCTTCGGGCTTCAAACCCCGGGTACCTGAAGAGCGACCACCTGCTACAGAAGATCTTGGGCATGGTCGACATCCCTTTCGATGGCGACTTGCCCGACTACTATCTCCGTGTCTCCAGCATTGTCGATCGACTAGCTGGACAGATGGGCTTCTGCACCGCCGGCCACCACGGGCGGGTCAGGAACCACAGCCATTTCTACGGCAAAGGCGTGAATGAGGTTATCATCGCTGTTGCTGATGACTCTGTCACTCCAGCCAAGATCTGGTACAACTGGCGGAATATGAGCCCTGTGAGGGTACTCTCACATCCTATCATGGGCTGTGGTATTATTGAACTGGATGGGACCAACGAGATCAAGGGATTGCCTATTGGCGCTACCGCGGTCATCGAGATCAACATCCCGTTGCTGGCGTGTCAGTATCACCTGTGGCGGTTGGCTACGGCAAGCATGGCCCCTGAAGGCTTTGTCTTCCCAGTTGCCCACTTCCTTACTCAGGTGATCATCCCCAACCTCCTGCCAAGTCACTTGGACGTAGCAGTAGGCAATACCCTACACTACCTGATCGGGGGAGACGGGTACGTGAAGGTGGAGAGCGACATGCCCTTCTACACTGCAGACCTCTATCCAAAGCTGGAGAAAGGCTTGCAGGAACTGGCTTCCCGGTTCAGCAACCAGACGCTGTACTACAAGGACATCCTCTCGAACATCCCGGTGTTTGGCGATGAGACCTTGATCCAGACCGTACGGATGCCTGACATTGCCTACACCAACCAAGCGATCTGGGCACTGACCATGGCACGGCTACCGGTCATTGCGATGCTCCTCAAGTTCGACCAGTTGGCCAAGAACATGAAGAACGACGCAGACCGCAACCGTATCCGTCGAAGCCTGACTGAGGCAGAGAGCGGCAAGTACTTGGTGAACCAGTTGCCTTCCGATGTCTCCATCGGGATCAGCACGTTCATTGCCAAGAACATTGCCCCACTGTTGTACACCTCGCCCCAAGCAGCAGAACAGCCCCTGTAACATAGAGAGGAGCCTAGGCTCCTCTCTATGCCGTGTCGCTTAATCAGCCAACCAATCTTCCCCATCATCCTCTTCGTCCTCGTACAGCTCTTCCTCGTCAGCTTTGAGGATGAGACTGTTGGCATCAGTCGGATCTGGTTGCAGATTGACTTCGCCGGACGGAGTATAGATGTCAGAGATGAGACGGACGTAGTTGCTATCTACTTGGAAGATCCCCAGTGTCTCAAGGATCATGTAGAAGGACTCCAGGATCTCGTAGGTGAGACGACGGACGTCGATCATGGCCATGACCTCATCTGGCATCCCGATGCCCGAGAGGATCGACAGAGGCAGCATGAGCGTACCCATCTTGTCCTTGCCAGCCCGTGCACAGTAGTCACGCAGGCGGTCACCCACGTCCTTATCTGTAGCGTCTACGTGAGCAAACCAGTTCTGCATGTCGGTCTTGTTATTGATCGCCAGCGGAACCTTAATCACGGAGAATGGCGGGGACTCCACCTGACCGTACTTAGGAGCAAACACGGTTTCCCAGAAGTGGTAGTGACGGTAGTTCGTCTTCTCACGGAACGGATCTTCCTTGTTCATGTTCGGGTACGATTCCTGAATCTGTGCCGACTTCAGGTAACGGTGTTCCCCGGACTTGATCGAAGTATAGATGTCCTGCTCCAAGCGCCACACCAACAGGTACAGCTCTTCCAGCGTGAACTGACGGTTCTCATCCGCACGGGTCATGACTTCACGCATGAACGCCTTGGCCTGCTTGATGATTGCCACAGGTACGGTGGAGGAACGCAGGGCTACGCCCTTGATCTCCATCTCGTAGTCTTTGTACACGCGACCTTCACGGCAGCTCATGAACGCGTAGTAGTGCTTCGCCCGACTGGTCAAGGTAAAGACCGGGAAGGCGTACTCGTTCTTCATGGTGAGGCGGTGCAGGTCTTCCTGAATCACCCCCATGTTTGCCGACAGTTTGGCCAGTACATGGACGATGGATTGGCAAGCCACGTAAGTAGTGGTGTACCAGATACCGTCGCCTTCCTTGCTACGCACGTCGCTACCGGTGTACCACGTTACCCATTCCTGCGTGGTGAAGATCGTGGAGTCTGTGTCAGACGCCAGTACCACACGACGGAGGATACCCTTGATGTTGGCCACGGTAGGCGCCAGCAATACAGGAGTCAGGAACACCCGGATAAACTGGAAGTAGTCCTGCAGCGCGTTCTGGATGTTGGCAGAGGACTTGGCTACCAGCGCCAGCTCCATGGCCATGCCCTTTTCCTTCATGGAGTCGAAGTCTTCACCTCGAGTCACGTCGGCGTTCAGGTAAGTAGCCAGCATCTTGGTGTCATCGTCGAACGACTTGCCAGTCAGCACAGCGTAACCGTCTTCTACGACCGAAGGATCGTTGCGTGGATCGTGTTTGATGATCCGGTCCATGAAACCACGGACGAAACTGTCGTTGTACTTGGCAATGTGGTACAGGTCGCCCGTGTACACCACGATTGCACGTTCCAACGGAGTCAACTTCTCGAGCAGATCGACGATCTTCTGGAAGTTAGCCTCGTTCCGCCAGTAAAGGTCGGTACTGCGCTTGATGCAGTCAGCGGCCATCTGGACAGTCGGGTAGACAAACTGGCAATCGTCCATCACCATGCGGAATTCGTCGTGCGGCTGGCTCTTAACCAGCGCCAAGATGTTCGCTATCGTTATCTTGGGTGACCAATAGTGCCTTGAGCCCGCCAATAGCTTCTCGTTACTGGCGTTACCGTAGCCTGTAGCCGAACGGCACATCGAAGTCAGGCTGGAGTGGCCCGATTTCACGTACAGAATGTTACCAGTGAAGCCGTGCATGCCGGACAGCGAGTTAATCGCGATCTTCTTGGCGTTCTGCTCGGCGTCTTTGATCTTCTCGAGGGTCTCATCGCCTGCAACCTTGGCAAGGAACATCTCGTTCTTGGCTTTCTTACGTCCTTTGATGCCCGACTCAACGAACTTGGCCGAAGGGGACTTCAACACATTCGGATTTTCGTAACAAACCATCGATGGACTGATGATTCGGTTGGTGTCAGTCACCGTTTTGACGTAGTTGAGCAGGGTCATCTCAGTCTTGACCCGGTTGCCCGGTGATTCTTGTTTCAGGACCAGCATGTTGGGGTCACGAAGCGGGTACTTACCGCCACGAGACAACGTCCTCTTCAGGAATGCCAAGCACTTCTCTTCTGGCTCCCCGGTCATCCGATGCAGATAGTGGGTATTTTGTTCAAAGTACCCCTTCAGCAAGTCGAGGTCACGGGTATAGGCTTCCTTCGGAAGTACGAACGGATTTTCCATCAGTTGGGCCCTTGATACGGCAAAAGAAAAAGAAAAGGAGGAGTAGCTCATAGTAGAGCCCTCCTCCGTTTTTATTCACTGAGATTCACGACTGTGATCACCATGCTGTCTTCCTCGCGCATGGGGATTACCTCCATAACCATGAACCCTTCAGTCTCCGCTTCTATCTGGCGGAGTATCTCGAACCCGTAAGGCTTGATGCCGGAATTATGGAAGTCGGACACTGCCTCAATGAACGCTGCCGCGGCATTCTCTTCGAGAGTCGCTGCACAGTCGTCCATGAAGGCCTCTGTGTCCTCCATCATGCCGCTTTCTTCCAAGACCATGATGTTGACATGGGTGGCGAGGTTGGTGAGCGCAAACATCCCGTTCCGTTCTTCCTCGGTGAGGAAGAACCTGCTGGCGATCTTGTCCACCTCGGCTAGGAAATCCCCGTACACGCTGAAGAAATCACCGTCGTATGGGAGGACCAGATGGTTCTCTGCCCCTCCCCGGTAATCCAGCTTGAACGGTCTGCTACGTTTGCGTGGCTTGGGCGGCCAGCTAGTAGTCGATCTTGAAATCCGTGATGCCATTTTGGAGAAGTGCCTTCCGCACGATTTGTTCGGTCGAATCACTGACCTTGCCGATGGTGATCACCAGCTTGCGATCAGTAATGACCTCAATGGTATTTAGGTCGATCCATGGCACGCCGAGGACTTCCGTCTTCCCGTTACCATAGAGCAACTTTACGTAACTGTACGAGCCTGCCGACTGTGGCAGGTTGGGCAGGTAGTTCTTGACTTGGCTATGCTTAGCCTTTACGTCAGCGATAAGCTGAGCTGTGTCAAGATCAAGGTCCGCGGCCACGATGGTGACGTTATCCCGGTTAGCCCCGAGTACGTTCGGCACCGTGGTATTGAAGCGGACCGTCTTGCCTTTAAAATCGGTGATCATGTTCCTGTTCCTCGATGAGTAGGACGAATGTCCCTTCTGTGTCTACCACCTCCACGTCAACCCATCGCCGATGTGATATTGCGCTTAGGGAACGGTCTTGCCGAATGCGGGACAGCCATTCAACTTGGTGCTTCAGGTCTTCCCGGATGGCGTAGAAGAAGGCATGGAGGATCAAGTCACGCATGTAACGACGGATTGCTGCAGGCAGCTCCTCATCGTCCGGTAAGTCCGGGTCAAGGGAGTAGCGGACCTCAGGTAGCAGGTCAGCCAGGGTCGCTGAAGTGTTGATGACTATCATGGGTATTCCTTAGCGCACAACGACGATCAGGGCCTCGTCTCCCGGGAAGTAAGCCGCATGCTTTACACTGCGCCTGTCCAGTCCGGGAGTTGCACGGTCAATCGTACAGTAGAGGTTGATCATAGCATTTCGCAGCGCTATGAAGTTGTCTTGGGCTTCTTCTTGCTCTTCTCGTGCTGAGCCTGCGAAGACGGGGTACAGTGGTTTGCAGTAGTTGTCCACTGCGACCTCGCCACGGCGGCACCAGTCGGCGTAGAACGAGTAGATCTCGTCTATGTCATACGAGTGGTCCATGACTTGGGATAAGTCACCTAGGAATGCGGCGTGCAGCTCACTCCCATCGAAGATCATGTTACGCTCAGCCATTGGATATTCTCACAACGATTGAGCCGTCAGCTGCACTGTACATGACCAGTTCGGTCATCAGGTGGTCAAGGCGGCGGAAGCGACTCAGTTGATCTGCAAAGCCTGTGAATACGGGGACGACTAGCTCGAAAGCTTCATCGACCTCTACCATCAACCGGTCACGAAGACTGGTCCGATTCGCAGACTCCCTCATCCAATAACTGAGTACAACGCCATATTCCACCGCGATGGTGTTCTTGATGACTCCTCTAAGGACGCTGGAAACCGTCACCGCTAGGAGTTTTCGGTCGATGCCGGCTAACCAATCTCCTTCGACGGGGATGCACAACAGTAGCGGGGTCAACGATGGGGTCTCCTCCGACAGGGGTAATTTCGACAACGGCAAGATCATCATCTATCACCTCCAGTAATTGGAAGTCGCCTGTGAGATCGGTCAGGTAACTCGTCTGGTTGGTCAGCTCCAGCAACATCTCGCTGACGATGCTGGTCATCTCCAATTGGATCGAGTCAGGCAGGCAGGCCTTGACCATCGGTTCAGGCGGTGGGTTAGAATTTCGATGGAGCTTTCCAGCTGCGTCTGAAAGGTAAGCGAACAGTTGCTCGAGCGTTAAGCCCGTTGCGTCGAGAACCCTCGCCACGTTCAGTAAGAACTCGCCATTCGTTTCCAACGTGATAATCACTTTGGCGGCGGGACGCTTGGATATAGAGGTCCTCATCTGGTTCGTAGTAGACGACCGTGAGGAGGCGGAATGGCTTCCGAGTGCGCCAATCCGGACTCGATCCAGAGGATTTATCGGTGGTCTCATAAAAAGTCCTGAGGTTATCAAAGAGGGTGTAGAACGATGAGTAGATGTCATCGCACCACCATTGCAGTTCCTCTTCCATGTCTGGGTTATTGTCGGTGATGTCCTCTAGGTAGAAGGAGTCATCAAAGACAAAATACGCGATGGCGGCATAGAGTAAAGCAGAGGCACCCATATGGTCGGCTAACTTCTTGCCGAGCATATCGAATGCCTCGTCATACGGTAGGTTCAAAGCGATTAAGCTTATTCCAGTCGACAACGCGTCGTACCTCTATTACCATGACGCCGTCACAATACTCAAGAACGCGGCAATCAGCGCACGCATTAGTGAGCAGGCCATAGAAGCAGGCCTGCATGATCTTGTTAACGGCGACAATATTCATGCGTTCGGCAAGTTGCACCGATTCGCGAGTGCGGTTGATCCATGAGCGGCCAGCTCTGGTGTCGAGCACATCCCGGGCATGCACAGCGCAGTTGATCATTTCAACCATGGGGATCATGATGCCTATCTTGCCCAAGCGGCGGTAGTACTGCTTGAACTCATCATGTTCCATGGGTGACTCGACCATCACATAGCGGACGTTGTCAGGCGAAGGCCCAACAGTCATCCGCGTCACTGCGTAGGGCTCATACGCCCGAGGATATAAGCTCTTCGAACGCTCTACGTAGCCGTTCAGGATAGAAATCTCCCTGCTCTTTGGCATGGTGATACTCTTCCTTTATTCGGGTGGAAGGCTTCGGCACCGGGCGTAGAACCTGAGCAACTACCAGCGTCTCATCTGCTGGATGGTACTCAAGGTCAAGCATGTACATCTTTAGGTCGGTCCCCGTCTCTACTAACCGGGTGAACTGAGCTGCGATGTCGTCCACGGGGGAGTAGTCAGAAAGGTTGCCCTTTACAGACTCGATCACGTCATCGACCAAGGTGGCCGACTCTGTCCGGTTATAAGAGTGGACCATGGCGATCATGGCCTTGGTCACGGTAGACGAGAAGCAGGAACCATGTTGCTCAAGGAACATCTCCCGGAGCATGGTCTCAATCTCACCCGTGGCTACGAGGAATGTTGTCATCTGTGCACCTATTACTGACGGCTAAGCTGCTCCATGTACATGCGCTTGACTTCTTCCTTGACGACCGGACTGTGGATGTTCTTGAAGACTTCGTTGATGCAGTAGTCGATGTACTCGCCTACCTCTTCAAGGTCATCAATTTCCCGGACCATCTTCGGTGGAGACATGCGCTTGACCTGACGGAGCAGATCCTTATACCGTTCTACGAGCTGGTCACTTTTAACTTCAATGATCAGGTCTTCGGTGAACTTGACGTGGCGGAACTCGACGGAGCGATTACCAATGTTCCGAAGGATCGTGTCGATCATTGGGTCCAAGGTCATCATCAGTGCCATGAAGTGTTCATCACACTCACCACACAGATCGTCGTGCTCGCCTTCCGACATGTTACGCACTGGGTAGCCCAGCGCTTCAATCAGCATTTCGAGTGGGTCTGGCTTTCTCCGTAGGTGCCGCATGGACACTTGGATGTAAGCTTGCGCGAAAGCAGCAGCTGCCTTCACCAGCGCCTCATTCCGGGCCGGGCCACTGCTCTCGACAGTATGACCACGAGGCCACATGTCCAGTGTATCGTCGAGGTAAGACACTACCTCGGAAATGGGAACTGAGATCTGTTGCACGGCTTCACTCCAAACTAAGTCTTTTTCTTCTGACCATGACAAGGACGTCCTTAGTCACTTCAATCGCTATGACGTATTGGCGCTGTTGCACCAACATGTCCCAATCCAGCAGATCGACGATTGTCATCCCATAGCAGTCCTGTAGAGCACGGATCTGTTCGTACTGGCGTTCCAAGGATTTACACCGAGGCACAGTAGATTGCAATGTCAACCCAGCCCATTGGACCAAGTCTCTCTCGATCACGTACTGCCACGCAAGCAACGAAAACACTCCATCCTCATCAAGGGTACCAATGAGAGTCGAAACGTCGAACACGAGCGCCGTAGGGCCCTTAGATTCGATGTTCATACATGTCCCCTCAAAGGATACCTGCTGTCGGTATTTAAAGACTTAAAAAATAAGGCATAGAGAGCGGGGTCGCCCCGCTCTCTATTTTGACGTCAGCTGAAGCTTGCGTAACTACCGTCTGCAGGATTCGACTTGTTCAGAGCCGGACCATGCAGGTCGAAGTTGTAGCGTTCTTCAGGGAACTGGTGGTGCCACTCGCTGTGCTTGCAGCGATGACACTCGTAACCCGGGCCAGTCTGCTGGGTTGCATGAATGTTGTCCACGTTACCGCAACGTTCGCATTCGAACACATCTGTCATTTCAATTCTCCTTAAAGGGCAAAAGCGAGGTTGTCGATTGCGTTAGCCAAGACGGCCTTCTTGTACTTGATCTTCGTAGCCATGGAGGCATTACGAATACGCTGACGGACGTTAGAGAAGTCGGGCTTGATCTTCATCTTGGTTTGCAGTTCGATTACTTCTTTACTGAGGTTGTTCATTACTTGTCCACTTTAAACAGGTCGGTGAGATATTCGGTCCCGAACGGCGAATCACTATCTGTACTTTCGCCGATTGGCTTGATGGACTGATAGTAATAGTGCTTTGGGTTGATGTGGGGGAACCACGTCTTGAGCTTGTCGACCGACCGCTTCTGACTGAGGTCATGGTCGTGGATCATGTAGTCCACGCCCTTGAACGTCATGCCGATGCAGTAGTTGAACGTACCGTCTTCCATTTCATGGCGGACGAGGATTGCGCAGCATGGCGCGTCATCCTGTTTCCAGACGAGTTCGTTGTACGGTTCGAGCAAGGCATGGATCTGCTTATCTTCACTGTTAGACAGGAGCATAAGCAGATCCACCAAGGACGCCGTGTTGTCCGCTGCAAGGATAACGGTCGTCAGTTTGATCACCGTGGGATTGCTCCACCGGAATCCACAGTACCTTCCGAGATCGGTGTCATGTCAGGGTCACGAGGACGCAAGCGCGGGCCACGGATCAACGGTTTCGGTACGATGTTGCTGCTACCGGTCCAAGTACGGACAACGGTAAGCGGAGCCCAGGCCAGCAGTACGTCAGCCTCGGTCACACTTGGCTGTTCCTGCCACTGGATGTTGCGCCACGTGCCGTCAGCGTCCAGCAGCTTCATGGTGCCCTGCTTGCCATTGCGGCACATGGTGATCTCTTTCAGCTCACCGATCATGAAGTCGTTGGCGAGCAGATCCGTCACCGGCATCAACTTACGTTGCAGGACCATGTCACGCACCGTGAGATACAGCATGACGTTCTTGTAGACACGACGGCTGATCTTCGGAGCCTTCTTGCCGAGATGGATGCGGTTCTTCTCGCGCATCTTGGCCTTGAGCTTCTTACCAGCCCAGCCGATCAGGAAGTCGTGCTCTTGCAGGATCTCGGTGTTGAAGGCACCCATGTAGTTCTGACCAGCACGCCGAGCGTACTTCATCAGCTTGTCGTTGAGCTTGGCCTTGCTCGACTTGAAGTTGCAAGGGTAGCCGACGCCTTGGCGCAGTGTACCGCGCCACAGTTGACGACGGTACAGTTCTACACGTTCTTGATAATTCATGGTTAGCTGTTCCTTAGAACTTGAAGTTAGTTGGGAGGCCGCCTTCTTCGATGTCAGCCGGCGTATGGAACTTGACCAGCTCTTCGTAGCGAGCTTTGGCTTCTTCCATGTTGTTGGCCGGGTAGATCTCGATAGTCAGGGTTTCCCAGGTCTTGTACTCGCGCTGGAACTCAGCACTTGGGTGGACGCCGTATTCCAGCTTGTGGTTGTTCAACTGGATGGCGTAGTCCAGATCGTCACTGAAGCCCAGGATGCAGTAGGTGTCGTCTTCATCGTCGAAGATGCGGAACACACCGACTTTACGCGGAGCTACCTTGAAGTCGTCAGCATGGACTTCTTTGAGCCAGCTCGGCTCTTGGAAGTTGCCGTTGAAGCCGTACTTGGTGCAGTTGTTCTCGAACACCGTGATCTCGGTAGCTTCAGGCCAGAAGGTCTTGACGTCATCGACGTTCTCGACGTAGGCCATCATCATGTTCGCATCGTTGGACATGCGGACGATCCAGTACGGATGGTACAGCGGCCACGCGATAGGACGGGAGTCGTGGATGTACTCCGGGTCATCGTTGTGGCGAGGAGGAACTGGGGAGAGGAAACCCACACGGAACAACGGCACGCTGCCGTAGATCGGTTTCCAGATGAATGCTTGTTCAGCGTGAGGCTTGGTGATCAGCTCGTACATTGGCTTGCCGTCAACGCCGCAAATTACTTCTTTCTTCTGGGACATGGTGGTTCTCCGTTATAAACTGGGTAGTATAGGTGACACGGCATAAAGACCGTGGAAGTATTCCTCCACGGTCCTTGTGGTTTCTTACCAGACCAGGCCGGAAGCCGACTTCTGATCTTTCTCGCTGGCGAAGGCTACCGGCGCTTGGGCCGAAGCATTCTGGTCATCGATCTGACGCTGCAGGTCAGCAACCTGCTTGTGCAGTTCGCCCATGGAGCCGTTCTCGATACCGAAGAACAGACTGCCATTCGCCTGAGCCACTGCTGGCATGGTGCCGTAGGTGCTGTAAGGCACGAACAGTTCCGGCGTTGGGTCGGTGGCTTCACGCAGCAGGTACGCCGAGGCCAGAGCACCGGTACGCATCAGCTTGGTGAAGTCTTCGATGTTGTCGGACACGTGCATGCGGCACAGTTGTGCAGCGCCCTTGGTCGACTTGGTGAAGTTGAACAGCGACTTCAAGTCTGCAGTGTCCAGGCCGTGGTTACGACGCGAGCACAGTGCAGCCAGAGCGGTGATCATCAGGTGCGCTTCGTTGTCGACGGATTTGTCGGAGACCGAACCGTCTTTGTTGAAGCCCAGGTGGATGATCGACGGAGTGCCGGTAACGCTGGAGATGTTGTCCAGAGTCTTCACGCCACCGATGCTGTTCTCGCCATTGCGAATGGACTGCTTGGCCCAGATCACGATGCCGATTGCCATGTGACCTTCTTCCAGCAGCTTCTTCAGGATCAGTGGACCAGCCACCGAACCAGTACCGCCAGCCAGAGTGAAGACCACGACGTTCATTTCAGCAGCCGGGAACTTGCGCAGGATGTCCGGAACTGCTTTGGCGATTGCCTCAGCGTTTTCCTGACGGATAGCGCCGGAACCGTCGAGGCCGTCGAACAACCAGGTCTTGTCGACCAAGCGGTCTTCGAGGTTGGAGTCGGAGGTATCAACGAAGCAGACGTCGATGTTGGCAATGTCCGCACTGTGGCCAGCTTCCAAGTATTCCTTGGAGAGGTTAACACCGCCGCCACCGCAACCGTAGATGCGCATGGTGCCGACTGGACGAGAAGAGAGACCTTGACTCATTGTGACTTCCTCATTGAGGTTTATGGATTTGGGTATTGCACACAAAGATAATGTATCTTCGTGAAAAAGTTGACTAGCTGCCGACTCGTGCTGCTTTGGCAGTCAGTTGACGAAGCCCTTTACGATCACGGGCTGCGTTGATGATCTGGAGCATCTGTGCTTGCAGACGATCGCCGTACATGTTCTTCTCTTCGATGAAGTTCAGGCGGGCGTAGACCTTCTCGATCATGTCTCGCTCACTGTCACCGAAGTAAGTGAAGATGTCCGTGTAGCAATGGGTCATCTCTTGCAGCACACCGACCACTTCGCCGATCGGATTGGTCTGTGCCATGTGGTCGATGTCTTCGACAGTCTTGGCCAGACGCCCTACGTGCTTGATGATGAGGCTTACGCAATTCTCAAAGGGCCATGGAGCACCGTGACCTTTCAAGCCGCTGTACAGCTTGTTAGCGACGTTCAGCATGGACAGGGAGACAATCATGCCATCAACGGCCAAGCCCTGGATGATACCCTTGGCATCCTCGTCATTATGGAAGAGAGGATTGCCAGTCAGCGCACGTACTTCATTGTCGTACATGGTGAAGATCTTGCTGGTGTACTTGCAATGGTGCAGGACCAAGTGCGTTAAACGGTGGGGTTTGGTCAGGTTGTAGATGTCGCCATGAAACAGGCGATCGTGCAGCTCCTGACGGAACTGGACTTCATCCCATAGACCACCGATGTCGTTATCCACGCTATGCTCCTTTTCTATTATCCAATCATGTGTATCTTCGTCACGCCGAGGCAAACTCACCATGATGGACCTTATCACAATTGCCCTTGACAGGGTAGGTTACGAAATTCCGCAGGAGGTGCTACGCTATACCTTCTCGCCCACCCGCTACGATCCAGCTAAGGCTGGCTTGATCCGTGACTACAGCACCGGTATCAGCAATGACACCGTGATCCGTCGTCAAGTGATTGATGCCCGCGTTATGGTGGACATCAACCTGTGTTCTGGTGTGGAGTTGTTCATCCCGCTGAACGGCTGTCCTTCTGAGATGGTCGACCGCTGGACGTACGTCTACACTATCCCGAAAGAACTGACCCAAGGTCGCTCGATCGCTGTTCCTTACGGACTGAGCTACGGCCAAGGCAACAACATGAGTGGTCTCGGGACATTCTCCGAAGATCGCTCGATGGTGCTCGAGGCTGCCGCTGGACTGATGCAGTCTAACGCAGCATGGACTCAGGTTCAGACCGCGTACTGTACACTGGTGGCCGACAACGTTGTCGAGATCACCAACATGAACCGCGTGCCGGGTCTCAGCTATCTGCGCTGCTTGGTCAGCCATGAGCCGAACCTTGCCAACATCCCGCCTCACTACTACGACAAGTTCACCGAGCTGGTGATCCTTGCCGTGAAGGCGTACATCTACACCCGGACTATCATCCCGCTCGATGAAGGTGCAATCCGTGGTGGTGCCTCGTTGGGTCGCATTCGTGAGATCGTCGACTCCTACGCAGATGCCAACCAGATGTACAAAGAGTACCTGCGGGACAACTGGCGCAAGTCCGGTGTAATGGCGAACACTGCACAGCATCATCGGCTACTCCGGTATACAGTAGGCAGCCGCCGTTAAGAAAGACAAGAAACAAAGAAAAAAAGAAGGAAGGGAGGGGAGCCCGTAGGCTCCCCTCTTTTGCCGTTACTCCTTCGGCTCAGCAGGCTCGCTAGGAGCTGGCTGGACTGGAGGAGTTTTCTTCTCTTGTTCCTTGACACCGAGGTAGCAGCAGACTGCGACGCCGGTGATAAAGCCTAGGAGAAAGCGCATGGTTATTTCCTTCTTGCGGGTTGGTGTTAGGCAGCGCGTTGTACCACGCCGTCGATTGTGCACGGGGTCAGTGGATTGCTCTTCTGACCTTCGTTGTATTCGTCAACGCCCAATTGGACATCGCCGAACGGTTTGATCACACCGCCAACCGAGGAGGTCGACAGGTGAGGACGACCTTCGTCATCCAGATAGATCGAGTTAACGCTGAAGTACGCGACGTTGCCGTAGAGAGCTACGACTTGTTCGCGGGTACCACGATGGTGGATGCCGATAGCGTCGATGGTTTCCAGCGAGCGCTTAGGGCAGTGATCGTCGATGATCTTGAAACCGTTGGCTTGAACGGCAGCGATCACAGCTTGGATGGAAGTGTTCATGGTGTAGCTCCTTTGCTTGGGTTAGGGTATCTATAAGCACACTCGGAATGAATGCGCTTATGGACGGGCCCTCGTTAGAAGGCCCTAGGTATTACGCGGCGTGTGCCAGGTAGGTGTTTGCAGTAACGCGAGTCACGAAGGCTACGTTGGCTGCAGCTTCAGGACCCATGTTGGTCAACAGTTGTTCGAAGTCATCAACGATCTGTTGACCTTCGGCTGCGTCAGTGATCTCTGGGTAGATCACGCCGTCACGAATGATCGACGCAGTCAGGATCACTTCAGGGTTGGAGCGGAAAGCGTTGATGGTAGCTTGTACTACTTCTTCGACCAGCAGGTCTTCGTTGTAGAACTTGTCAGCAACGGCTACGACCAGGTTGGTATTCTCAACCAGAGTCTGGCTGATCTTGTTACCCATCAGGCCAGCTTCGAAAGAGGATTGCAGATCAGCGGTCAGTTGTGCTACGTTCATGGTGATACTCCTACTAGGTTAGGGTTGGCAAGTAGATTATTCTCCTTGCTCACTGTTAGTATGTATCGTTGAAAATATTTCGAATCGAATTTCGACACGGCATAAAGGCGGGGCCTAGCCCCGCCCTATGTCCGCTTGTTACCGTACGTAGGTACCAAAGCGATAGCCGGCCCTGATTGCGCAATGAATCAGGAAGGTGATGTGGAAGAAGTAGATGGCTGCTGCCATGGCTACCTTGGGCATCACGGCTGCAAGGAAGAACAGGATACTGAAAGCCGCTACCACGTCCAGTAAGCGGTCACGGGCTGCGATCTGTAGTGCCACGCAGTAACCGACACCATTCTCTATCAGGATGCCTTTGAGGGTCCTGTGGTGGGCGTAGTAGGAGAGGTGAGGGTAGAGGCCCAACATTACGAACCCTACTACGAAACTCCACTCAACGATATTCATGATCACTGTTGTCATCGTCTGCATCCTTTATCATGCCTAGGTATTCAGCCAGTTCTTTCATCTTGCCTTCGACACTGACTTTCACGTTGCCGTCTTCAGCGACTAGGACTGGTATCCCGTCGGAAGCGTCTTCTGGTTTGCCCTTGTAATAAAACAGGACCTGTGGTACTTGACCCTTAGGAACCGGGTCTGCTTCTACAATGCCATTGTTAGCCGACTCACCCGAGTAAGACACGCCCTTAGGGATAGTCTGTACTGCGTAGCCCATGTCAACCAACTTACCCGCCACATCAGTGACGTTCTCATCCCAGTCCTCGATCATCAGACCGACTACCGGAGCTTTAGGTTCTCCGACAGGGGATAGGGTTTCTTCCAGTGAAGCGAAGATATTCATGGGGTCACCACTTGAATGCAGGAGGAGGGGTCAACGAGAGCATGTCTGCTGACAGGCCCTTGAGCTTGGCGTATTCGGCAAAGCTGATCTTGTTGATGGTGTACGGTTTGACATCAGACCATTCACCGTGGATTTCAGGCGAGGGGCCATCGATCATCCAGTAGCCCTTATCCAACTTCACCTCACCGCCGAACAACACTCCACCTTCACGTTGGACGTCTATCAGCAGCTTGACCATGTACTGCGGGTCTTTGCCAGTCTGAGGGAGCATCTTCAGTTCAGCGTAGAACATCTTGGCAATGATGTCGCCCTTGTACTCCCGTGTAGCAGGAGTGTAGGTCACCAACCAATGTTCACCACTCTGGTCTACGTCGAACAGTTGTTTCTTGTTCGGCTTGATGGCGTAGTCGTACGGGAGTTCGTAGAGGTACCAGCCGTTCTTGTGACGCTTACCGTCGTAGTTAGGCCAGGTGATGTCACCCCATGCTGCCACGTACCCAATGAAGCACCCCATGATACTCGGGGCTACAGAGATACGAGGTACAGAGATGTTCTCTTTCTGAGCTGCACGACGAGAGACGAAGGGAACGAACTTCTTGATGCCCCCATCTAGACTCATGTGGTACATGGGACCTGCATCCTCAGCAGAGATGAACTCCACTGCCTTACGGATGTTAGTGGGCTGTAGGTCTAACCACTGTTTGATAGCTTCTGCACTCATGGCAGTTATCCTGACCTGATGTTCTATACACTACCTAACTATCAAAATAAAAAACGCCAGCTGAGCTGACTGATGGTAGGTACCTTGAGTTTTTCTCTATGAAAACAGACATATAGAGTGAGTACGTTTTCCCGGTATTCAGTATAGGTGAGGCTTCGCCTCACTAGAAGAGCTCATGTGCCGTCTCTCCTCCGGTCGAGTAACCTCTCCCTACAGATAGCCATCACACGACAGACTATACCCTTCCTATCCCAACCCCCAGACTAATTCCTCACTTCGTTCGTCATTAGTCTTGCCCCCTTCCCTTTCCTTCCCAAGAAGTTGACAAGCCTTGCATACTATACAAGACCCCGTTTAAGAAAAGAAAAGGAGCAGGGAAGACCCCTGCTCCTATGTCCGTCAATGGAGCGATGCGCGCTCCAGTTGGACGGTAGACATCAACTGCTTGAGTTCATCAGGTGGGAAGTTGTCAGTCACTCCCCGGTAGATACATACTCCAGTTTCCTTATCGGTCAACTGTACAGCGATAGTCCCTTCGTGAGCGTACTGAATGTAACCGATACCAATGTCATCGAGCTTGTCGTATACGTCAGCACGCACACTGCTCATGGCGATGACAGTCTCCTGCATGCTGAGGCGATTCATGCCTACGCACGGCAGGCCAACAACCAATGCTGCAACACCGTCCACCAGCTTACCAATCTGTCTCCGTATCTCTTTCTTCTCAACGGGACCCATGGATTCGCCTTTCCCCGACAACTGGAATGCTACTAGGGCTCTGAACTCTCGTACCAGTTCGTCAAACGTCTGTGTCATTTTAATGCCTATAAAAGATCCCTACCACACCGGTCGCTTAACCGCTAGGGGAGCGCACGACCGATTGGGGGTCGTGACAGGGATCGAAGAAGAGTAGGGTTATACCGCGAAGCTGACGAAGAACGAAGTCGACATCTCGACCTTCTCCACCGGCGTATCACGCGGCTCCTTAAAGATGTCGTAAGAGGTGACACCGTTGGCGCGGTTGATGAGGGTCCGGTTAGCCAGATCCACCATCTTGGTACGCTCACGGATAGCAGCCCGCATCTTGGGTTCGTTCAGGCCGATGCTCACAAGGCCACGGAACTTCTCGAAGGTCAGCGTAGCGCCGGTGGCTTCGATCAGATCGAACTTCTGATTCAGGTTGCCGTTGTTAGCCGCTTCACGCAGCTCGTCACGGATCAAGGCGAAGGCAGGGTGGTCGATGACCTTGTCCTGGAATTCGCTTTGCAGCTTGCAGCCACGAGTGGCTTCTACCAGCGAGAAGATCCGGCTGGTCAGGTTGCCTTCGGCTGGCTTGATCTCGATACCAGTGTCGCCACGTTCAACGATGCGGACTTGGCTGATGGTACCAGTGAAACGGTTGTCTTCCTTGATCATGAGTTGCTCCAGTTCTTCGTGGTTAATGTGTACCTGTGGACGGAGTGGCTTGGCTACCTGCTCACGGTCAAACAGGAACTTGGCGAACGGATGGTTGATGAGTGCGGTCATGGTGGACTCCTAAACGGGTAAGTCAATTGGTTAGTATGCTAGCTCACCATTTTAATGTATCTCCGTAATTTATTTGAATGGAGTGGTGTGGACGGCGTATCGCTATGAATCTTCGACTACTCTGTCCCAACAGGATACCAGTTATGTCAACCCCTGCTCCTAATGTGAAGTCGTTGTTCGAGGAGGCTACTAAGCACCTGACCATCGACCGTAAGTTCCTCCATAAGCTTCAGGCCTATCGCCAGAACTTTGCCAACAAGAACGATGACCACGTAGCTTTCTTCGGTGGTCACTTGATGGGCGTACAAGATGTGCGCTTTACCAAGGCCGATCGTCTGGAATGGCTCAGCGGTGTCTTGGACATCGACGATGTCACGTTGCAGGAAGACCTGCTGACCCTGAAGACACTCGTACCTGATCCATTGAAGGTCCGCTTCGTATCCACTGACGTGATGAACCTCTCGTGCCTGTGGTTGGTCCATGCGATCTTCAATGCCTCCAGCCTGACCGACAAGGAAAAGCACCAAGGCATGATCGATGCCCTGCTCGTCCTCGAATACAAGTTCATTACCTCGATCCTCGCCTACTGGTTCCCTAATCGCGCTGACGAGGCGGTAGCCACTGCGACGTACGCACGCCTGCCGAAGAAGTACAAGCTCAAGGAACTGGGCTCTTGGGGCGCTCTGTTGGTATATCGGGCTGAGGCTACGGTTAACCACGACTCCCCTCACTTCAAGAACAAGACATTCCAGAAGTTCGACGACGACTTCGACATCATCTACATGGTCAACGACATTCAGGGCCGGATCAAAGGCTACCTGAAGAACATCCGTGATGAATTCGAGATCGTTCGTAAAGACCCTACCGCTCTGATCCGCACCAACAGCAACACCACGGTGAACATGGACGGGGAAGTGGTGGTCAAGAACAAGAAGAACGTCTACTCGACCTATCGTCGTTACATTGACGAAGTCATGACTGACCGCAATAGCTTCATCGTCCCGGAACTCTCCGAGATCGTGGCAGGTTGCATGCCTAAGTTGCCATTGCACAATATGATGCAGTGCCTCGAGTACATGACCCGCCATTCCTCCAAGCTCAAAGGTGACCCAGATGTTGCCAGACTGGTGGACTTGACGCTGGAACACCTGTTCGACTACATCGCGACCAACCGTAACACCATCAACGTCCGGGACATCCCGGGCCTACTCACCAAACTGTGCAACCTGTACAAAGCTTCCCGTGCTAACAACGATCTGTTGCTGGCCATGCGAGACGTCGGTGAGAAAGTGGTGCGTAAGGCCGTGAAGACCAAGAACGATAACCTGGTCTCGTCGATCCGTACTGGCGCTATCCTGTACTTGGTGGCTCGTACCATCACCATGAACTACTACCGGAAAAGCTAGAGACAACATACAGGGCGGGGATCACCCCGCCCTGTATGCCGCATCAACAGATCACGTAGTTCTTACTAGGCATCTTGAACGTCTTGCGCTGACTCATACCGAGGTTGAGTGGGCGGTCGATATTCAGCTCACGTCCCGGTCCGAAGTTCCGGTTAGCGATGTTGAGCTTCTCACGGCTGGACTCACGGATCTGGTCGAGGGACATGGTACCTTCCATCTCGAACTCATCACTGATCTGCAGCAGGAGCAGTTCCATGCGGTGTTGCAGTTTCATCCGTTCGAACGTGTTACGCTCGTTGCCGATTTCCTCACCCAGTCGAGTGATCTCATCGCGGACATTCTGCTGCTGGTCATAACGGCGCTGTTCTTCCCACGAGAGCTTGTGTTCGGCTTCGTAGATACGACGCTTCACTTCACTCAAGGTAATGCCGTAGTGTTCAAGGTTACGGCCATAGGTCAGGAACCAGTGGCAGAGCAACCAACTAATGACGTGGTCGTCGTGGCCCGAGGCATCGTGGTCGATTCGACCGTTACGCTCTACGAGGCGAGACAATTCCGCTTGGAGTTTAGCGTCACGTACCACCGCACCGGTCTTCTTCGCTGCTTCTTGCAGGACAGGCCCGTAGATGATTTCACGCAGCGCAGAGTTGGTAGGGAAACCGAAGTACTTCCGGTAGGACCGGTAGTGATCTCGATCGCCAATGTATTCGTGGTAACGCTTGCGGTCTTCAGGGGACGAGTCCTTGGCATCTACCAGTGTCGAGTAGATACGTTTGGCCGGGTCAACCTTAGAGGTCGGCAAGGTTAAGAGCAGGGTGTCGAGGATACCGATCCAGGTGGACTTGGATTCTGGCACCATCGTAAGTTTAGGGAAGCGGATCAGGATCTTACCCACCCACATGGCAAAGGCCGTGAGGTTAGAGTCGTTGACTGTCCAGCACCCAACTACTTCAAGTGTACTGTTGTCGACAATGACCCCAGTGATGTTGTCTCGACCTACGGCGTTGGAGGTATCCATGCCCATGGTGAGTTCGCGATTGAGAATACCTTGTTGAACTTCCCACTCTGGAATGTACCAGCGGATGGAATAGTTCTCCTGCTTGTCGATCTCCAGATACATCGGCTTGGTGACACTGGAGTGGATCTTACGCAGGGTGTCTTTGGACAACGGGTTTCGGGCGTTACCCGAGGTCCATTCGTTGAGGTAATCTCGACGAACGTTGTCACCGGTCTGACGGGATTCAGCGATCTTCTGCCGTAGCCATGCGTCGGTCTTGCCGAGCTGCTTGTGGTTGAAGGTACCGTTGATGAGGATCGCGTCTTTGTTCCGGCACTGCTTACGCACCACGTCGTACAAATGCTCACTGTTGTCGCAGTCGTAGAAGTGATCGTTCCACTCGGCACCACCAGTCATCAGGTCGTAAGCGTAAGCGCCTTCGTCCGTGTCCAGTTCGCCAGCAGTAGTAGTGAAGATGTTACCGTACGGCAAGCCGTTGCGCGCTGCTTCTTCACGTGCCGCACCACCACCCGCAAGCATAACGCCGAGGGAGATGTGCACGTTCTTCAGGAACGCGATTTCGTCCGTGTGGGAGTGCGGAGTCGTCAGACCCCGGCCGAGGTTACGTGCTGCTTCCTCGTCCTTCTGCGGAATGTACACCACCATGCGGTTGCCCTGAGACATGTTGGTGAATTCTTTCTGGTTGTCCGTGTCCTTCTTGACAATGTTGATCAAGTACTTCGGCAGCAAACCACGCAGCTTCTTCAGACGGGCAATGTGTTCTTTAAACAAGTCGCCCTTGGTGAACAAGTTGGAACGGGAGTTACGTGCACCGAACATCTGGTACCATACCGAGATGCCGTCAGAGTTCAGCGACTTACCCGTCTGCCGGATCTGCACCAAGAAGTAGTCGATGTGGTTCAGGAAGCTCCACCACAAGGAGATGTTACCGCGGTTCGCTTGCAGCTTGACCGGCGTGTCACCCGCTGCAGGCGGCACCCTCATGATCTCCCGGATGAAGTACCATGGGTTGAATGTACACTCGATCTTGATCTTGAGTTTCATCTCATCGGACAAGAACGGGTCGAATGGGTCAACACCTTGCAGGTCTGGCTGCATCAGCGCCAGCATGAACAAGTGGTTCTGTACGCCCATGTGTTTCAGCAGGGCGGAGAACTCGAGGAATGAGGTGTTGCTGGTCTCGGTATCCCAAATGGCGGTGGGGTACTTGTCCCAGTCAGGTTTAAAAAGTATCGTATCCATGGCTGTTCCTTGACAGGACAACATAGGGAACACAGGACTGCCGAGGATAACCCCGGCAGCCCCATGAACCAATCAGTTGCTTTGCTCGACGGCCAAGCCAGTGACGCCCAGTTGAAGCTGAGCGTTAGAGGTTTCCCGCACCCACCGAAGGTAGATGGTCTCGCCGACTTTGACGTCGTTGAGGATTGGGAATTCCTGATTCCATTGAGTCACGGCGAACGAGTACTCACGGGTCTTCGTGCAGATCACGAAGTGAGTGGGTTCCAACGCACGGACTTCACTGGTGTCATCGAACAGATGGTTGAGTGGGTAGTAGACCTTGTCGAGCCACGCATTCAGATCGATGGCCCCCGCCTTCAGATCCAGATACGACAGGTTGACGTTGACGAAACGGTTCTTGGCAATGACACCGGCCCCGAAGAACTTCTCTTGCGACGGGTCGCACTTGACCTGCCACTTGTCGCCCTTCACTGTACCCGCCTTCATCAGCGAGAATTCAGCAGACTGGACGAACTTGTGTTGCGGGAAGATCGGGTCGACGTTGCTCAGCAGTACGCCGAACTTCAGGCGCTGGCGAGTAACGAAGTCTTTGCCATCGAAAGCGATTTCGTTGTCTGGGATCTCGACAACCGAACGCGGTACACGGTAGTACTGATCGCGATCGATATTGTAGAGCCAGAAATCCAGGTCATAACGCGACGCTGGATCGTTCCAGGTCGGGAATGCGTACAGACGCACACTATAAGCATTGTCTGCAGCGATGGCCTTGATGGTGAACGGCTCAGTGATGAACCCGTTTTCCGTGATACCGTGCTCCAAGGAGAACTCATCGTCGGAGAGCTTGTAGCTCAGGGTCAGCTTCTGAGGGTAGGTCTGGATCGTCGGGGTGTACCAACGCAGGCCGTGCAAAGACATCTTGCCAGTGCCGTCCAATACCACCGGGATCTCCATTTCTTCACCAGTGTTGTAGCGCACTACCGCCGTCATGACCACAGTACGCAGGTCGACGTTGATAGGTACTACGAGCTGGCTTGGATCGGATTCCGACAGGTACGGGGAACGCAGGCCGATGGAACGGATCTGCTTACGGCCAGCAGCAGTACGACGCACGAGGGTGGTGTTTTCCACCAGCATGGTCGAATGGCTCAGCTTGTTACCGACGGCGTTGTACAACACCACTGTTACCGGTTCGCCGTTGTTCAGCTTGCGGTTGGTGTTGCCTGCCTTCGGAGCCCAGATCGCCCAGTTGTTGACCTCATCCTGACCGACGTGTTCCAGCCCGATGTTCTCGTTCTCGTATTCGCCCGATGGGTTGTACGAAGCCGAGATCAGGATACCGTTGTCAGTCAAGTCCGTGCCGAGGAAGACCTTGTAGTGGTCAGCATCAGAACGGTACATGTGCAGACGACCATCCACCTGCAGCGAGTAAGGCATTTGACGGGTGTCGATATACACACGCCACGTCTCGCTTTGCGAACCGGTACCGACGCCCAGCAACTGGTCGACGATCACGTTGTTCTCGGTCACCATCGGCAGCTTCCACGGAATGAACGTGCACTTGCCAGTGGTGATGTCGATCGTGGTGACGATGTACCAACCTGAGGTCAGGTCGACAATCAAGTCATCCACGTTGGGGCAAATCAAACCAGTGCCTGGCTTGCCCGTGAAGATCTGACGCATGAACCAGATTCGAGGCTCACGCGATAGATCGACAATACCTACCTGAGGAATGTCTTCAACAGTACTCATCTAATCATCACGGGGACCGAGTCCCCGTGCTCCTGAGGTTATTCGATTGGCAGGTGGTCAATGACGATGGCCGTGGTGATGTCGACTTTGTCGTCCAGCATCACTTTGATCGCCCGAGCCAGGAAGTTGTACTGGTAGATCGGCAGACGGAAGACCTGATTACGTTCGTGGGCATGAATGCTCACGTACCGCTCATCGAAGTCCTTCAAGGACGGATCGTACTTGAGCAGCCACACGTACCCGTCGCACCACTTGCGCACATCCACGTCACTGTAGTAGTCCGTCAATGGGATCTGATCGAAGTAACCACTGATCAGGTCGTGCATCAACTTGCTCACGAACGGACTGTACAGCGTGTGACGGAACGGGATCAGGTTCACCTCTTGAGGAGGCACGTCACCCACCTTGACGGTCATGTAGTCTTCGATCTGCTTGTCAGTAGCTTCCGCCACTTCACGCATGTCAAAGGCATCTTGATACGTCAGACCCCGCAATGGGATCAAGGGTTCTGTAACCTGATAAGGCGCGCCATTACGCACGTTATTCAGAATCACCTCTGGACGGTCTTCTGCCCAGCTCAATTCTTCCCGGCTCCAGATCCGACCATCAGCGATGACACGAACAACTTTGTCATCACGCAGGTTCCAGCGGTTGTTACGGCTCAGCAGACCATTCTCAACCCAGCCGTACTCCGACTCTTTCACCCGTTTCATCTCAGGTGTGCAGAAGCCAGTGTGACGGACAGTGATGGTGTTCTTCGTGCCAACCTGATTGCGGTACTGCTTGTTGACGATCACGATCTCTTTGCCGACCATGAACCAATCAAGGCCCTCGATCAGCGAATAGCCGTTCAGCCAGAACTCCAGCAGACCAGCCGGAATCTCTACCAGCCCGTTATAAAGGACACCGTCAATGCGGATCTCCTTCACGTTCAAACTGAACCGCAACAGACCGTCTGCGTAGTCCAGATCAAGGTTGTACGTCAGGAAGCTGTCGTCAAACTTGACCGCAGTGTAATGCGTCTGCGGGTTGGTCTTCCACACCACTTCCCCATCAAGGAGGTCGTAGTAGGTAGCGTTGTCTGTCACGTCGAACCAATCGCCCGTAGGCAATGCGTTCTCAACAGGGCAGACGTAGCAGCGATAAGTAATGCCAGCTTTGACCTTGGCATTCTTACCGTACGCAGTGGTCAACACATCAGTGCCACGACCAACGATGCCTTCGATGTAGCAGGTAGCCGCAGACCGAGGTACGTAGTTCTGCACGTTCTGGTTCAAGTACCAGCCCAGCAACTTCCCAACACTATCGTACTCGTACACGGTGCTTTCGCCGCGCAGGCCAAATGGCAGCTCAGTCCACGCTTTAGGCGTAGGGATCTTCTGCGGTGTGTCAGCCACGATCCGGGTGATGGTGTTGTAGCCGTAAGCAGCTTCCACCATCTCACGAGTAATGGTTGCCGACTTGGCACGCATCAGGGCAGGATACTGAGACTTCTCCAGCTCCTCTACACGCCACACATCGACCACAGCCTCAGTGCCCAGGATCGCCGCTTGCCACGCCGCGCCATCGAGCTTGTACAGCTCTTTGATGTGGTGGGCTTCGCTCATCAGCGTGCGGTCTGTGCCAGAGCGACGAATGAACATCTGCACTGTCAGTTGGTTGTTGACCGCCCAGTTCGGGTTCTGGTTCAGGAACCGGTCCACGTAAGACGTAGGGATCGAATAGTCACGATGGGTGACCATGCGGATCGAGTCCGATACGTTCTTGTGGTAGTAGACGCCCTTGTGCACGTAAGGCGTCTTCTTGTACATCAGGAAGATGTCTTGGTCGTCGTTGTACCAGATCAGATCATCCTGATTCACCTTGGGGTGCAACAGGTACTTCTGCTTGCTGTCCAACTCAGACAGGAACACTGGGAGGTCTTTGACATCCCATTCCTCGACACGCACTACGGAGCTATCACGGACGATCTCGACCATGTCACCTTTGGCAATGGTGGAGATGTTCAGCTCATTCACCCGCCAGCCATTGACGAACGCAAAGCAGTAGCCCGACTTCAATCGCAGGTCACGCAGCTTGAAAGTCAAGGCGTTGATCTGCGACGTGGTCAGGGGTCTGGCGTATTCGTACTCAACACCCTCTTGCGGATCGTTCATGTCGTCCCGATCGAAGAAGGCATTGCTGTAGAAACGAACGTAGACGTTCTCGTAACCGAAATCACCGATGGTGAGCAGGTTCTCGATGGCGATCACGAGGTTGCCGTCGTTCGTATAAAGGAAGTACGCCAAGCGCCGTGGAATCATCAACCCCTTTTCGGTGTAGATGTCAATCAGCAGGACGGATTCAACCATCTGGGTGCTGACTGCTGTCCAGACGTTCCGCTTCAGGTCAAGGTCCAGATTGCTCAGGGCGATGTTACCGAATTGGAACACATGGTAGCGTTCTTTGGCGGTTGGGAGATTGAAGCGCGTCCATAGCACCTCAACACTTCCCCGAGCCCCGACTTTAGGGCTGATGCGTGCAGGACGCAAGATGTGCTGCCGGTCCTGCTCCGGCGCACACCACACGTTCTTGTACGCATGGTTGATCAGAAAATCATCGGAGGTCATGACACTCGCCCTTTTGAGTAATCAAACAGTACCGGCGATGACTTCATCCAGGTACTTGCTGAAGGTGGTCTTCATTGGCGTTTCGCCAGCCGGGCTGACTTGGTACAGGTCGCCCTTGGAGTCGGCTGCAATGAATACCGAATCCACGCCCACGCTTTCGATCACGTAGAGGCCACGGGTCTTGAAGTACTTGGAGACTTCTTTGGTGTTGGAGATCACGCTGAGGTGACCAGCATTTGCACCGAGACCGCAGATCTCGTGACTGCCGACTGCCAGCACCCCGAACTTCTTCAGGAAGGCAACGTAGTCAGGAGAGAACTTGACGCCCAGCTCTTTCTGAGCAGCGTCGATTTCCATTTGCAGAGCAGGAGCACCCGGCACGTAACCTTCCATCGAGACAGTCATTGCACGGATCTTGCCAGCCAGGGTTTCCATGGAGCGTACGAACTCGTCCATGGTACGGCCGACCATGCCGATGCGTTGCACCAGCGTACCCAGTTGGGTCTTGCGCCAGACTTTGATGTTGGCTGCAGCTTCTACCAGAGCCAAGAACACCGGTGGGTATTCCAGAGCGGCACCACAGATTTCCTGAGCACCGAAGCCGAACCACGAACGACCTAGGGACATGGTAATGAAGCCCACGTTGACCTGAACGATACGGGTATTGGCAGCGAAGTACTTACGCAGCTCAGCCACGTAATCTTCCAGCAGGTTCATGTAGCCAACCGATTCAACGATGCTGATGATCGACTGAATAGGGGCACGAGTCCAACGCTGAATCAGCTTCATCGCGGTCTCTTTACCACGAGAACCCAAGGCCTCGTCAGCACCATAAAACTGATGGATGTAAAAAAGTCCCGTAATGATCTGAATCTCGCGTGCAGCTACTTCGTCTACGCCTAGCTTGCCTGTGATGAGTCCGCTCAGCCACGCGATGTAGACTTGGGGAGCCAAATCGCCGACGCGAAGGAAGTCATCACGCAGGGATCGATCCTTAACCCACAATGCTGTCAGCTCTCCCAGACGGACTGTGAAGTCTGCTTGGGTTTGGTTCGCGACAATGAAACCGGTGGCAGTGCGCTGCTCTTTGCGCATGAACGACCGGCCATCCATAAACACTGCACCGTTGTCATTCAGCTTACGGTCACCGTATTCCTCGGACGTGATCGGCAGCATGAATGCTGGGACTTCTTGCGCAGCAGGTGTTACCAGAACAACAGCAGGACCGTCAGCGAGTAGCCCGCCGGTGGCTTTAGCCACTGCGAGTTCGCTTATAATTTCGCCAGTTCTGTGTTGGCGAAGCACGGTGGAGTTCCAGGGGCTGGTGATCATCTTCTAACCTCTTCCGTCGCAACCAGTAAAAAATAACAAAATAGTATGTGGTGATGGTATCGAATACATCGAGTACCGAATCCTACGGTTTTAAATGTAGGCAAGGGCCATACCATTCGTAACTTCACGCGCGAAGTTGAATTATTTCCCATGGGAGACATGAACATGTCGTCTGTTTCGATGGCTTCGTCTTTGCCGAGAACGGAAGTTCTTGGTTTTAAAGATGTGAGCGGTCAGGGTCAACCGCTGGAGATCGTCAACCTGCCGATCTTCCTGCCGTGGGCCCCGCTGTTCACATCTTGGGGTCCGTCCGATACCGCAATGCTGGTAAGTGGACTCGGCTTCAGCACCATCTTCGGTGCAGACAACTTCTACCCTGGCTCGAAGTTCATGAGCCACCAAGCAGCAATGCTTGAGAAGGTAATGCAGACTGGCGCTATGGCTCTGGTCCGTCGTCTGAAGGCAGAAGGTGCCCTGACTGCGACCCTGCGTATCTGGGTCGACATGGTCGATGACAAAATCGATCAGTACGAGCGTAACCCAGACGGTACCTTCAAACGTACCAATGGCGCGCTGGTCAAAACCGGTACACCGATCCCGGGCTACCGCCTGAAGTTCGTGGTAGAACAGATCGAAGGTGAAGACGGCGTGCGTAAAGCAAGCCCAACCACCGGCACCATGACCAACTGGGATGGCAAGCCATCTACCCAGTACCCGCTGATCGACTTGGAAGCTCGTTTCGACGGCGCCAAAGGTTCGAACTTCGGTATCCGTCTGGTCGCTCCGACCACTGCGTCCTCGACTCCGGCCAACGCCGAGTTGATCGAAAGCCAAGGTGCCTATGTGTACCGTCTGTCGATCCTGGAACGTGCCGGCGTGAACAGCACTGGTTCGGTCAAGATGAACTTGGACGGCAACCCGTTCGTCGAGTTCTCGCTGAAGCAAGGTGTGGTCGATCCGAAGTCCAACCTGAACTACAGCTACGACAAGCGCATCCTCAAGGCGTTCGAAAACAACGACCCTGAGGTGTTCTCGGGCTATGGTCCGCTGAAGACGTTCTTCGTCTACAACGATCACCTGAAGACCGTGCTGACCGCTCTGCTGTCGACCGAAGAAGATTTCGGCCTGATCGAGAGCGAAGTCACTCCTGAGCAGTCGATCAACCTGTTCGGTGGTACCAACGTCAATGGCGTGCCGTACTACACGATCAAGATCGAAGGTCCAGCTGATGGCGGCGTGCTGTTCGGCGAGACTGCCACTCACTGGCTGCAAGGCGGTGATGACGGTAAGGTTACCGCTGAAGACTACGACGAGGCCGTGCAGGCTGAGCTGAACGTGTTCGGTGAAGGTGATGTGCCTTACGCTGACCGTGCAAGCTTCCCGATGTCCAGCTTCATCGACACCGGTTTCACCTTGCCGACCAAGCGTCTGATGTCGAACGTCATGGCCGTGCGTCCTGACGCATGGGTACTGGCTTCCACTCAGGATGCCGGTGAGCCCCTGAACACCCCGGAAGAAGATTCCAGCATCGGCGCTACCCTGCGTAACGCTCTGAGCTTGGTTCCTGAATCCGAGTTCTACAACACCGGCGCTTGCCGTGCTATCGTAATGAAGCACGCTGGTACCTACCTCGATTCCTCGTACGACGGCATCCTGCCGTTCACCGTGGACTTCGCGGTCAAGGTCGCTACCTACATGGGTGGTGAGCGCATGCGTGCTGGTTACGCTCCGGATAACTCCACTGGCCGTATCGTGTCTCGCTTCGTCGACCACAACGCCAAGTTCCGTCCGGTCAAGCCACGCAACACCGACTGGCAAGCTGGTATCTCCTCGGCCGAACCTTTCGACCATCGCGGTCAAGTGTTCTTCCCAGGCATCCAGACTGTCTACCACGACAACACGTCGGTCCTCAACTCGTTCTTCCCGATGGCGATCTGCTGCCACCTCAACCGCCTCGGCGAGTTGGCATGGCGCATGTTCACTGGCGACAGCCGCATGACTGCTGCTGAATACGCTACCGAAGTGGACCGCTTCCTGGAAGGTCAGGTGAAGGATCGTTACGACGGTCGTGCTGACATCACCCCGCGTTCCTACTACACTGCGGCTGACACTCAGCGCGGTTACAGCTGGCACACGGACATCGAAGGTCTTTTCGACGGCATGAAGACGGTAGAAGTATTGACCGTTGTTGCAGGCCGTCGTCCTGGTACGGAGACTGAGTAATGACCGTCCGTCATCGCGACACCCTGCTGGGTAACGGCTTGGGCTACGGCGAGTTCAACAACTCGCCGATGGTCAACCTGGCGATTGGTGGGCAGAACGCCTACCAGTCCGACCTCCGTTACTTCCACGCCAACACCGACTACGTACGTCGCAACCTGATCATCAAGGTTCTGCAGGCGCCGCGTGGTTTCCAATACCTGGACAACCCAGACGCTTACTACAAAGCCCTCAAAGGCATTGTAGAGATGCACGCACAGACTTGGGACGGCTTCAACCGTACCTTGACCGTGAACAGCGTCGAAGCTCCGGTGTCGGGTGCTGGCGAAATGCAACAGACCCCAAGCAACGTGACGCGTCAGCGTTCCGACCCATCGATGACCATCCGTGAGAAATACGGCCGTCCAGTTCAGCGCTTCTTCGAGAGCTGGATTACCGAGCTGATCATGGACCCGGACTCGAAGGTGCCTGGGATCGCCACCCGTGTCAACAAGCCTACCGACTTGCTGCCGGACATCTACTCGATGAGCATCATTGCTTTCGAACCGGACCCGTCCTTCACCAAGGTCAACTCGGCATGGCTGATGACCAACATGTACCCAACCACTGCCGGTGATTTCACTGGCCGTCGTGACAAGACCGCCGATGGCGAGGAGTTGGTGCTGTCGATCCCTTGGACCGGCATGCAACAAGTAGGTATGGCAGTCGATCGTTTCGCTCAGCAACTGCTGGACGCAATGCCGAAGACCGGTACCTCTCCAAACCTGAAACCGGCCTTCATGACCGGCGTGGAAGCAGACGTGTCGAAACACAACGTCGGCTTCACCGAGCAGGTAGCGGACTTCAACCGCACTTACATCAAGCTGTAAGGCTTGCTGGAAAGAAAAAAAAGAGAACATACAGGGCGGGCCATCTGGCCCGCCCTGTATGCCGTGTCGGCTTAGTGGAACAGCACGAATGGGCGCAGACGACCTGGTTCTACAGGGATCTGGCCATTGAGGTTGTGCAGGCTTTGGTCCTTCGACCCGTACGATGGAGCTTGACGGGCCAGGCGTTCACGACGCAGGCTATCGGCTGGGAGCAGGAGGAACTTGTGGTCCGCCTGATCGTAGTCAGCGATGTAGTACATTTCCTGCTTCGGATCGTCTTCGATAAAGACGCACTGGTTGATTTGTGGAATCCATTCACGAGTCGGGATCTTGGCTTGACGTTCTTTAGGTTCGTCGAAGCGGTTATCCTGGCGCGGCTCTGGGGCTGGTTTGGCAGGCTTCTTCAGTTCAGGGCCACCACGGAATGCAACACGGTCAAAGACCGCATCGGATTTGTAGCGGATGTTTTCCAGGCTGAACATCGGGCCTTCGTATTCCTGGAAGCGGACACGATGACGCTCGAGGTTGACCTGACCTTTGATGTCGATACGGTAGATGTCACCGCGACCTTCAGGCTCTTCACTTTGACGCAGACGTTCAACGATCACGTCACCGGCATGAGAGCCCGGCTGAGTGATAACACGGATGACGTACGAGCTGGTCCACTTGCGGGCCAGACCGGAGGTTTCCGCCATCAGGATGGTTTCGATGAGACCGTCCAATTGATCGCCGCTCAAGATCTCGATGATCTCCTGCTCTTCCAGTTTCGAGTGTGGCTTGTAGTCCACGTCGACACCTTTGAAGTCCAGGTGATGTGCGATAGCCTGCTCGCTAGCAGAACGGATCACGTTGCTCATCGCGATCTTGACATAGTTGACATTCCAGCCAGATTCGTCGATGTCGTCAAGCTTGTACTTGCCCACGACGAACATGTCCTTGGCTTCTACGTCCAGACGGAACACGACCACTTCATCACCAACTACGACGATGTGAGGACCGCCCTCCTCAGCCTTGAGCAGCACACGGAAGACCAGTTCGAACGCATTAGGTTCGCGCAGTTCTTCGATGTTGTGCGCAACGCAGGCCAGGATCTTCTTCGACATCTCGCCTTCCTGACCCCAGTCGCCAAAGCGACGCATGGCTTCAGGGCTTTCGAAGACGAGGTCAGCGCTCAGGCCACCGTCAACCCAATGGCTATCGACTGGACCAGTGCCCAGATCCAGCGGGTTAGCCGTACCGGAATCGGTATTGGCTGCCGGATCATTGAGACCCTTGTCCTGTTCATCGTTGCTGGTACGAGTCCAGTTCATCAGGATGGTCTGACCGATGATCGGATCAACCACCACCAGACCATTGCCATCTTCGCTGATGCCCAGTGGCAGGTGACGATCTTCACCCAGAGCCAACTCGACACTCATGGCACCGCGTTGACCGCGACGAACACGGAAGATCTCGTAAGGTTGGAACGAGATGACTTCACCGTTCACGCCAGTGTAGCCATCGACGTCTTGCAGCAGTTGGAAGATCGTGAAGACCTTACCGGATTTGGTCATGGACTCTTGACCGTGGGAAATCTTCACTTCAGCTTTACGGGACATGTGTGACTCCTTGGTTGGGATAGGTTACTCAGCACTATCATGTATCGCTACAGAAAGTTTCATTCGACTTGGCATAAAGGGAGGGCTAGGCCCTCCGTCTATTTACGCAGGTCCATCTGGGGTTCAACGCTGTAGTCCAAGATCAGCCAGCCTTTACTGGAAGCGATCTTGAAGTGGTTGGTTTGCCAGCCACGTTTGACGTCACGTTGATACGGCGTGGTGTACTCTATCGGCTTTCCTGGGAACTTATTGAGATCAAGTTCGAACCCAGGCTCGCGGATCAGGTCACGTAGGGCTTCAATGCTCCCTACGTGCGCCATAGCGCGAATATCGATGTTCTGGTCAACAGAGTATGCCGGTACGTCGCAATCGTCCTCTATCGCTCTTATAGCAGCTTCTAGAGCGACATGGTTAAATTCAGTGGCAACGTCACTGTTAGGTGAGATGTACTCTTCAATCACATCCATTACTGCACCACTCGGAACTGACTCCGGCGAACTGCACGCTCATCAATAGCAGCTTGTACCTTGGCCAGCTCTTCAGCTTTCTCCACTTCCAACTTGGAGCAGAGATCGAACACAGCCATGGCATTGATAACGCTGCCGACGTCCATGATGTCGCTGAAGGGTGGATGAGGACATTCACATGGATGAGTCAGTAGGAGATCACCGCTCACTGTGTTGAGGTTCAGGACTATGCCACCTACCTCTTCACCTTCTGCAGCATCGAACCCAACGATGATCGTCAGGTTGTAGCCTTCGGTAGCCGAGGGTAAGAATGACAGCTTGATCAGGTCGTTGTCAAAGTCCACGGTATCGCGAATGGTGTTGGTGGCTTGGAGAGCTGGGAAGTTACCGAACTGGTAAGTCCAAGTCTCCTGTTTAGCGATAGCCTGCTCGATGCGCGTTTCCATGGACCTGACGATCCCGACCAGCGCACCAGCCATTGGGGCCAGAAAGTCCATAGACACCTCAGTTAACGTGATGACGGATAGTGGTGAACTTCTTGCGTCCACCAGGAGCCTGCTGAGCCTCTTTAGGCGCCATGACTGCCTGACGTACTATCTCTTGTATCGGAGTGCGCTGACGGCGCTCGTGGCGCGGTGTATGGCGACGTTCGCTGACGTAGAAGCCTGCACCACAGATGTTGAGGATCACCAGGTAGCCTTTCTGGACTTTGTCTTCAATGACGTCGATCCCGAACTCCTTCCACTTGACTGCACCGGCATTGATGATCTGCAGCAGCTCAGGCTTGTTCTTGCGGATCAGTGTATCCAGACGGGTCTGGACTTCCTGACGTACGCAGAGGCCGTGGAAGAAGCCGCCTTCCTTGTCGTACTGGCCGAGGTGGTTAAGACCTTCCTTGGCACGCAGACGGATCTCAGCCATGCTGTCGATGTCGTCAGTCATGATCAAGCGGAAGTAAGCGCCATCAGAACGCAGGGCGGTACCGAGGGCTTCCAGTTCTTCTTTCAGGTAGTCGAGCTTGTTCATGGGTACTCCTTGTGAGATTCGATAAAAAGACTGCAGGTTTACAGAGAAAAAATCATCGACATAAACACCCAGTCGCCGCTAGACGACTGGGTGTGGGCCGGGGCGCGGTGTTACTTGTTGAACGCAGCGGCGAAGCTGTCGGACACGTGGGTCACGATACGCTTCAGGTCGCCACGCTTGGCAGCAGCGCCGGAATCCAGTTTGACAGAGACGTTGCCGTACTTCGGCTTTTCTTCGGACGAGCCAGGAGCGCGAACCATGATCTTGCGATCGACGGAGGCGCGGATGGTGTTATTGCCGAAGTCCAGGGAGGAAGTAACGCGCTCGACTTCTTTGTTGGCTTCCATGCGCTTCAGGCCGGCATTACCCAGACCCAGAGCCAGACCGCCAGCGAACACTGCTTCAGTTTGCTGAACCAGCTTGACGGTGTCCATGGTCAGTTCTTCGTTGCCCGACGCCGCCGCCAGGTTGTCTTTGACGAAGGTCTCAGGGACTACAGCAGCGCCGTCGTCGTCAAAGGTGATGGCTGCTTCGTACGCTGCGCCCAGATCTTTGATGGACTGGCTAACTTTGTTGAGAGCATCGCTCATGGTGTAACTCCTGATGGTGTTGGGAAAATTGATTCGACGTGTTGTCGCACAGTAAGCGCCGCCTACGTTTTTATTTACGTAAGTGGTTCATTGTACACCTTGATAATGTATAATCGTGGATCTGTCGAATGGAATTGAAATGGACAAAGAAAAAGGCGCTAGGCCCTTTTCTTTTTGTGGTTACTTCTTCAGTGCGAAGGTCGCACTGTCTGGATGCTGGAACTGCTCAGCCAGCAGGCCAGGATCAGCAGCCACCTCAGGAGCAGCTTCAGGAGCCGCTACTGGAGTGATTGCCGCCAGAGGCGCAGCTACGGCAGCCGGAGCTGCAGACGCTGCTTTAGCGGCCTTGTGGGCACTGTAGCGACGCTTGGCGTAAATGCCACCGCCACCGATTACCAGAGCACCACCACCGATAGCGGCAGCAGCGACTGGGTTCTCTTTGACAGCGTCCAGAGCAACGGTAGCGAGTTCTTTCAGAGTGTCGAGGAAGGACATGGTGTATCTCCAGATGTAGGGTGTTGCTAATGAGGGTTGGTTTTGTTGCAGGTTGTGCTTACACGTTAGAACGACGTTCAGCCGCTTCCCGTGCAATGATGTCTTGACGAATCTTCTGATTCCGAGCGATCTTGTCATCGATTGCTTTGTTACCTTTGTTGCGTACGAGGAAGGCGCCCATGCCGAGAGCAGCCAGACCGCAGATTACTTTACCCATGATGTATCTCCTTCGATATTGGTTAGTGTGTTGCGATTACGCGATGCGGGTTGCACCACGGAGTTTGGATTTCTGATGCTTGTCGTACGAGTGACCGATGAACGCGATAACGCCGAGCAGCACCATGGCACCACAGACTACGGCTACGTCTAGCCATGGGTTGAATCCGATCATTTGTTTTCACCACCTTTAGCAGCTTCAGCTTTCTTGCGCAGTTCTGCCATCAGAAGAGCGTTGTCTTCTTTGAGGCGTTTGTTTTCATTCGAGCAACCACGCAGCAGGAAGCCACCAAGGATGCCAAGGCCGATCAGGAATGCTTCTTTCATTTCGCTATCCCCTTTGAGGATTAGTTAGTGCGGAGATTATTCTCCTATCTCACTGAAATCATGTATTGTTGAAAAAGATTCGAATCACATTTACACACGGCATAGAGAGGAGCCCTAGGGCTCCTCTCTATGCTCAGCCGTTACGAACGGTTGTTCTTCTTGGCATCTTTGGCGATGCGCTCAGCCGCGAGGTTGATCTCACGGATGATGTAGTACAGAACGGTTACTGCGCCGTTCAGGCACTGCCAGCCGAGACGGGAGGTCTCGATGATGGCGCGCTGCACGCCCTTGGCATCAGCCGAACCCTGCACGTCTTTCTTCATGCGCACGGCCAGTTGCTTGTGCTCTTGCCATTTCTTCGGCGAGCTCGAACGCATCTGCTGAGTGGAGGTAGCGGAAGCCAGGAACTTGTCCAGTGCACCTACCAGCTCTTCGATCTTGACGATACGCTTACGACCGCCCTGAGCAACCTGTACGACGCTTGGGTCGAAGATCAGGTCCAGTACGGTTGCCTTCGGCCAGCTCACGTTCAGCGAGCCACCAGTGGACCAGTTGCCCATGCCATCCGGCGAGTTCTTGATCGCGAACTTCTTCACGTTGAGCTTACGGTTGCCCATGGTGAAGACTTCGTCGAAGCGACGGTACACTTCGTCGATCTTCGGGTTGATGCCGTTGATGGCGCTGATAGCCTTGTCAGCAGCAGCCTGATCTTTCCAGTCAGCACGCATGGCGATGTCAGCAGCTTTCTTGCTGTCGTCAACCAGTTGGGTACCGAACTTGATCAGGTCGCCGATGATGCTGGCGGTGTCGGTAGCGGCTTTCGGAATGTTGTCCGGAACAGAACCGTCAACGCGGAAGGCGTAGATCAGGGTACGGCCGAAGGCTGGAGTGATGGCCAGCTTGGCGTTCTGCGAGGCGTAGTTCTTCAGGACAGAGATGTTGTCCTTCAGGTTCGGCACTTCACGGTTCAGCAGACCGATCTTGTCCCACAGGTCGGTGATGGAGTAGCTTTCCATCGCGACGTTCAGGTGACCTTCCAGCGAGGCATTGATGCCACGGATCTGGGCAGCCAGTTCTTTGGCCTGAGGACCAGTGCCAACCGACTCCAGCGAAGCGGTGGACAGGCCAATGCCGTAACGGCCCATTACTGCGCCAACCATGGCTACAGCGTTGTCCAGGGATTCTTGGCTGACGTTCTCGTCGCCTTCCAGACGAGCAGCGGTCTCGTCCAGAGTGCCCATGTCGCCCTCGACTTCCAGGCGGTCTTCTACGTAGCTGTCAGCAGACACTGGGGACTCTTCGTCACGCAGTTGATCCAACAGCTCTTCGTTGTCAGCGCTTTCCTGCGACACTTTCAGTGCAGCGGTCAGAACGGAGTTTCGCATGATGCAGTTCCTTACTTGGATTTCTTGAGGACTTCGTTGGAGATAATGGTGATATTGCGATACACATAGGATGCATGATCCTCCATCATTGTAGCGATGGCCTTGCCCAGGAACATGTATTGCGACACGCTACGACGAGCGGAGCGGTACAGGGCACGCAGAGTCCTCAATCGAACGACGTTGTCATCCATCGATTTTTCTGTATTCACGAAACGGTACGAGTCATCCATGTCGCCAGTCAGGCGCTGGATGCGCTCGGACATGTTTGCCGCCATTTGGGCAAACTTGACGGTCTGGTTGTTCAGGTTAATGGCCTTGTCGACCACGCCCATGAACCCGCTCATGTCCGTCTCACCGCCAGTAGCCTTGACCTGAGTCGTCACGACCTTCTTAGCCGCAACAGCATTCATGCCAGCCACACCAGCGACGTCAACCAATGGACCGCCCACAACGAAGCCATGGATCTGCTTCTTGGCGAGTTTGGTCATGAGGCCGTTCTCGTCATCGGCCTTGGTCGTGAACTTCCACGGACTGCCATCCTTCTTGAACTGCGGGAAGCCCCGCTTGTCCAGATAGACAGTGCGGTTACCCAGCAGCTTAAAGGACGTCAAGTCTTCAAACTCAGTACGGTCAATCAGGTGCTCGTCGAAATAATCGACAGCCTCACGAATGGCCGCATCGTCGTCAGTATTGCAGGCTTCACGGAACCGTTTGGCCAGATCTGTCGACGTATCGAACAGGCGCTGATAGTGCTTCATCGCAACGTCGATAAACTTGAGGTCCTCGTCAATCGACCCCACCAACTTCACCGGAGCATTGTCCCGGGTCAAGAAGGCGTACGTCGCTGCCGAGCTCAGGAGCACCGGGTTAGCTGCAATGGTGGACTTGTTCTGACCCAGTTGGGACTTGATGTCGATCAGGTCCTTACCAAAGGTCTTCAGCGTCAGCGTCATGGAACCAAAGGTGCGCTTGAGTTGCTGCACCAGATCGGATTCCATGGAAGGGCTGTTCAGCATTTCCATGGTGGCACGGATCTCATCGACCAGTGCATTACCAGTCTGAGCACGACCCTTAACGACATCGTAGTGATCGGCACGCCAATCAAGGTAGGTCTGCTCGGCTTCCAAGACATCCACCGTCGAACCATCGGCCATAGCGAGCTGTTCTACACACTGCTCGAGGACCAGGCGACTGTCGGCAACGTCTGCCATGTCAGAAATAACCGAAAGAGCTGGAGCCAGAGATGCCTCTGACTCCATGCGCTCAGCAGCCCCCACCAACGCTTCGTTGATGGTGTCTTGCATTTACCACCTCCAGGAGCTAGGAACGTAAACCTTGACAGGCTTTTCGATCTCAGCAATGAGGGACATCATGTTGTTGCCGGACTCGAAGCCCACACCAGCGCCCACACCGATTGGACAGGCCGCTGCTTCTTTACGCAGTGCATCAGCGTAGAAGACGGTTTCCAGCTCAGCTTCCGGCAGTTGGATCATGCCAGCAGGAGCGGCAGATTCCAAAGACGGAGTGGCGTACTTGGAGGAGTTCCGGATACCCGGCTCGTTCACGGTGTCCCAGGTAACGATCTTCTTCAAGAACTTGGTCTTGATGCCACCGACGATCTTGTCTTCGGTAAAGGACCGGATGGAGAAGCAGACGTTCTCGTCACGGTTCTCCAGTTGGCGGTCAAACCATTCGCTCTCTTTACCCGATGCACGGACTTCACCGAGCACCATGGTAATAGCACGGCCACGTTCGTCCTTGGCAGGATCGAGCATCAGGCGGCGCATGTGGAAGCAGACGTTCGGTTCGAAGATGTCGTTTACACGACCGAACCAAGCGAGCTGGTTCATGCCAGCTTGGAAGCGCGGGTGACCGCACTCGCCACGCAGGGCGTTGTTCTGGTTGATCATCCGCATCAGGCCAGCAGAGCCTTCCAGCAGTTGACGGCCTTCACGCTCGTTGTAGAGCCAGCCAGCTTCGTTGAATGCACCCAGTGCACCCAGACGAACTTCGTAGTAACCGTTGTCGAGCTTCTTCAGGTCCCCAACCTTATTGATGCCCTTCAACACGTTACACTGATAAATGATTCTTTGATCCATGGCGGAATCCTTACGTTCGGAGTACCATCTCGGTCCGCTCTACGCGATCACCAGGGTTGACGATAGCGGAGGTCATGCCTTCGTCGAAGCGGGAACCGGTTAACTTGGCGATGGTGTTGGTCGCACCGTAACTCACGTTACGAAGCGGGATGATGGTCGGCGGTGTATACCGGATGTCTTCGTAGGTTTCCACCGTCTGACGATAGTACTTACGCAGATCGTCAGTGTTACGGCAAATAACGCTGGCAATGATTTCCATCACCGTCGGGGTCTTACCTACCCGAACGCCCGCATGTTTCAGCGAGGTTTGGAAGATCCCACCGAGCTCAGAGTACGACACGTACCAAGGCACGCGCCCTTTTGCAATGAGTTCGTCGTAGATCCGATACAGCAAGTTGTCGATCATCACCAGCTCATCACTACAGATGACACGGTCGCCCGGTTCATAATGCATCTCGATGTATTCGACATCGTCGATGACAGCAGTGTTGACTAGCGTGGGTTCGCTACGGATGGGAGCACAGATGCGGGAAGCCATGTAATACTGGTCATCCACTACGACTGCACAGATACCAACGAACGTGATCTCATCTTCGAACGTGGCCAGATCGCGCTGAGGGAACCGAGAGGGAATGTACACCTTCAACGGCTTTAGCGCCACCATGGAACCTTCGGCGGTCTTCTCCCAGGCTTTGTGGACACGGGCAGCGTCTCGGGTGAACTTGCTCGATTTGATACTCATAGCGAACTCTCGATGATAGCCGGAGGGTCAACCCCTCCGGCAGATGGTGATTACGCCTGAGCCAAGCCGAGTTGACGGCACAGCCAGAGGTTGATGTACTTGATGGTCGCCATCAGGGCCACTTCGCGAGGATCGGTGTCCGCAGCAAGAGTAGCGCCAACGCGGTTCATCAAGCGAATGAACGTCAGGGCGTCGGTACGTGGGTAGAACACTTCGCACACAATCTCGGTGACCAGAGTGTTCAGGTCATCGCAGTTGCTGGCATTGACTTTGGCAGTCAGGTCGAACAGGGTCTTGCTGGCATCAACTGCCCCTTCACCCAGATCACGAGCAGCCAGCTCAGTGCCGATCACACCACGCAGTGCATCACGAACGATGATGGACATCGAGGTTTGCACCTTGATAGCCTGCATGTTCATTTCGCGGTTGTAGATCTGCTCGAGGATGCCTTTGTTCTCGATCAGTTGACCTTGAGTGAAACGACGCGAGGCCATTTCGTTACCGATCAGCGCTTCAGGGGTCAGACCCTTTTCCAGCATAGCGCGATAGGTTTTGCCCATGACCACGATCTGGGTCAGGGACTCACGGCCGTCGGAGCTGTACAGCAGACCCAACTTGTCTTGCTCGTCGTAACGCAGCATGGCACCGCGCATCAGTTGAGCAGTACGGCCCAGCAGGCGGTTGACGTTGTCGTTGTACTCGACCAAGGTCAGGTTCACACCTGGCTCTGGTTCGTCGTAGATCGACTGAGCTGCTACCAGGACACCCGGGAGGTAATCTTGGTTGATCGAGTTCACGTTGGCACGGGCGCACAGGACGTCCATAACCGCGGCGTAGCCTTCGTTGTTCTTCACGCTGAGGCAGAGGTCCAGTTCAGCATCGAAACCAGCCATGCCGGTCTTGACGAGTTCCTTGACACGGTCCACAGTCACTTCAGCCAAGCTGCGAGCGATGTAGTCCATCTGCGACGGGTTCGGATAACGCTCAGCCAGTTGACGCAGGGCTGGGTTGCTGTAGACCGCAGGGATCTCTTTCATCACTACGGAGTACGGCAGGGACGCTTCCAGACGACGGGCGTTGACGTACTCTTGCACCTTGGTCGCCAGCTCTTTAATAGCAGGCAGCACTTGGTTCTTCGAGATGTCATGCAGACGGGAAACGGACGCCGAAGCCAGACGGATGATGTCGGCCTTGGCAATGCGGTGAGCATCGTCACCAGCGCGCGATTGCAATACGCTGATGATGTCGGTGTTTTCAGCCAGGCTGTTGTCAACCAGCGTGTTGTCGACCGACATGGTCAACGACATCAGTGGGCTGTTCTGCGCAGGCAGCAAACGGAGCTTACGCTCGTCCAGACGCTGAACGACTGGGAATGCTGCCTCGATGGCGATACGGTTAAGCATTATCGCGACCCTCGATGACGTTGTTGATGTCGGCAGCAGCGATAGCCGCGATGGTACGGTCGTTCAACGGGACGCCATCCAGATAGCTGGACACTGCGTTCCCCGCCACGTTGGCCACGATCTCTACAGAGAGGTCGATGGCATTCGCGACAAGCGCGAGGTTGTCGAAAGTAGTGCTCATGAGCAAGTTCCTGTGAAATTCTGAGGCGCTGTAAAGGAAGGTCCGGGAGCCCTAGAGCCCCCGGACTTCGACTACTTGGTATCGTTGCTCATCCACATCTCCGCAGCCTTCTCGCCAATGGCGCGTTGGACGGAGATAGACATGCCAATCAGCAGGGCCGAAGATACGATCCGGTCCATTACCGACTTAGCGCCGAAGATGGCATTGAGTCGTGCACCAGACTTGGTTTCGTTGATCCCGCTCAAGCGGTGACCTACTACTGTCTTCATCTGGTTACAGAACACTGCCTTGTCGCCGACACCCATGCCTTCACGGTGAGTGATGTAGACTTTGATCGCAACGTGATCGAGTTCCAGACCGTTCCCGTCAATACGAAGGGATTGGTCGACCTGACCTGTGACAACCGGTTTGCTGAGACGTTTGGCCACTTTACGACGAGACTTGTCGTGAGCAGTAACCAGCTCCAACAGCGAGTCCGACATGTCGTCCGGGTCACCGTGATAGAACACCTCAATCTTCGAGACTTCGCCGACTGCTCCTGCAAGAGGAGTTGCCGAGCCCATCTTGCGAAGGGTATCAAGGTCTTCGTCCGAGAACAGTCCAGCTTCCGCCGTTACAGCATCTTCAATCGTGCATAGAATACTCGAGATGTCCGTGTGTTCCCCCTCTTTGACGAGGTTACGGATTTGCTGCCCGAATTGCACGACGATGGTCTTGACCTTGGTGACTTCCGATCCCAACTGACCTGCCAACCAATCATCGATGGCCGAGGAGTCTTCCAGAGTGTAGGAAGCTTCCATCAAAGCAGTCCGTGCGATCACCCCAGCCTTCCACTGCACTTGGCGTGGTTCGAACCGGCTCGGCTTAAAGAAGCCCGAGTTGAATTTCAAGATGTCGCCTGGCTTTACCTTGTCGCCCAATTGGAAGGTAGAGTCTTGTTTCTGCGGGTAGACCGAACCGGCGGAGATGCCGTACTGGGTGGTCAAGTCCAGATGCTCGAAGGTACCGTCTTCGTAAGCAATGACAAGGTGCGTGTCAGTGCGTTCGATTACTTCACCCGCTTTGGTAGCAGGGACAGCAAAGATCTCATCTACACGGTGGGCCAACACGTGGTCATAGCCGGTGGAGATTGGAGACTCACGGTAACCATCCGAAGAGATCACGTGAGATTGCTGGATACCGATGAAGTTCACCCGCTTAGGGTCGTCTCGGTCAGCGAACGGACTGATCAGGGCGGAGGTCGATACAATGTTAGCTGCACCGTCCTTCTCTTTATCGTAAGCCCGCACCGTACCGCGCACACTGGTGATGTTCGCGTTTGGAGACATGTAGGTGATAACCGCCACGTCGCCGGAGTCTACGGTACTTTCCGAAATGAACCCGATGTCGGATTCCTTGTACAGCCGTGCCTCTGCAGTCATCGACCGCCCACTACGACCACCACGCCCGCCGTAGGTAATGATCTCTTTCTGCTTCAAGTTCTGGATTGGGTTGATGTCATCGACAATGGCCGAAGCCGGGTCTTGTACGATGTTCGTCCAGATCTCGTGAGGCTTCATGGTCACTTGCGATGTAGCACTGGCGCTGCGCGAGTTGTAGACCCGGATAGACCGGACCATCTCGGCGTAGATAGCACCCGGGATACGTTCGTAACCCTTCGCACGTTCCTGACCTTCCACCAGCCCATCGGCACCCTCGACCTTGTTAGGTACGAAGCGGGTAACCAACAGATCCACTGCACGACCAAGCAGAGGAATGAACTCAGTCGGTTCCTTCATCCACTCAAGGACGCCTTTGGTGATCGGGTCGACCCACATGGCATTCATGAGGTCCAGTTCACGCAAGTAGCGCAACCCGATGCCGTTGGCTTCCAGGATGTTGAAGTACACGTCCTTCGCATTGAAGCTGTGACGAGAGAACTGACGGATCTGCTTGTGGTACTGAAGGAAGCCAGCGAAGATCATGCTGTTCTTCACATCGCCCTTGTCCATGACCAGGGTTTCATCGAGGAACTTGATAGCGAACTCATCGTCCGACATCTGCACCCGAGTACCCAATGGCACAGCCCGGTACTTCACACCCGTCAACTTGATCAGACCGTCCAGACCCAGCAGGTACGACAGAGCGATACCGACTGGCATGGTCTTACCGAAGATGCTGATCTCAGCCATGGAGACTGGAGACTTCTCTTTGGCCAAGCCGAGTATGTCTTCGATCACGCCCAGTTCACTGAGCTGACCGTTCTTGTTGTCGATCAGGTAGAACGCACTCTCGCGGTCGACCATGATGTAACGTTGGCCACGGCGACCACAGACGATCATGCCCTTGTGTTCAGCCTCAAGGGTCTCCACCAGCTTCATGTCGAACAGACGACTGCGTTCCCGGTTCTTGTAGTCGAACCAGTAGTGACCATTCGCCTCGAAGCTCATCACGCGGCTACCGACCACTGTATAGACAGTAGGCAGGTCCAGCTCGTAGTTCGCTACGTTAGCGATCTTCACGTTGGTGATGGAGGTGTCAGCCAGATCCATGCCTTTAGCGATGATCTGCTTGGCAATCCAGTTGTCGTAGTTGAACACAGCACGTTGCGAACGCTCAATGAAGAGCTTGCTGTAGTACGACGTCAGGGCTACACGGATCGGCGAGACCTTACGGATCGGGATGTCGGCCTTCTGAGTCCGCATCCGGTACTTCTGACCGTTGGAGGTGTACGAGCCACGCTTGTCAACCACTGGAACACGGAAGGAGATAGTCGAAGGCTTGCCAGTAACCGGAGTCAACTGGACCTTGTGGATCTCGTAGTGACTGACCGCATCTTGCACAGTCTCGATCTCGTAACCCGTTACAGCAATGCCCGCTTTCTGCACGGACATAACGGCGTTCAAGATGTCACTCTTCATGACCTTCTCGATGTACTGACTGTCCATCTTCTCGACAGTAGACTGCAACATCGATTTGTCACGCACCGATTCCATTTCTGGATACGGTTCCGATTCCTGCAGGACCAGATCTTCCTGAGCGATCTCCAAGGAGGCCCCTACAGTCTTGCTCTTGTCCCACGGGTCTGGCATCGTCTTGTAGGATTCTGCCAAGCGCTGCATCCGGCGATACTGCGCTGCCGTAAGCACGTCCTTCTCTACCAGCTCATCGATCTTGTTCTGGATCGAGGAGGTCAGGGTGTGTTCAGTAGCACCGTCGTTGACGATCTGCGAGACCTTGGCTTGTGGTTCAGCGTTGGTCTCAATGACCAGTTCACCGTCCTCATCCTCCATGATCGCATCAGAAGTCGAAGTACCCGGATCGTCCAAAGACTCAGCCAGTTCCTCTTCTTCCTCAACCATCAGGTCTTCAGCACCGGACTCTTTACGAGCCTGCTCTTCTTGCTGATGCTCTTCTTCAGCTTCAGCAGCGTTATCGGCTGCGGTGGCTTGCTGTTGAGCTTCAACCTCTTGAGCACTCACTGCTGCAACTGGGTTGGTCTGGTCAATGACCTTGGTCAGGAGCTTCAGGAAACGCAGCTGCATGACTTTAGGGTCAAGGCCCTGAGGAGCTTCCATCGACGGGAACGCCATGTCGGCATCAAGAGTGTCATCATCCAAGGCTTCCATGGAAACGAAGCGATGGTAGGTGCTCTCAAAGTCGAACTCTTCGCTCACGGTCTGTTCCGAGAACGATTCCATCGACACGCCTGCACCTTGTTTACGCCAGCTATTCAGCAAGCCAAGGTTGAGGCTGATCCAACCAGCATCTTTACGGATGACCAGTTCGATCTCACTCAGACGGGATTCATCCAAGCGGGCCATAGGAGAGAGGTGACGGCTCTCGCCCAACCACATGAAGAGGTCGAGCAAGTCCAGACGCTCACGACTGTTGAATACCTGCATCAGCGTCGGAGTCATGCCCCGTTCAGCTTTACGCAGGTCAGACAACGATGGCAACGATTGAGGCACATCGAACAGGATGATGTGATGTCGCTCGTGCGTAGTCTTGAGCTGGTTGAAACGTTCCCACTGGGTAGCCCTGAGGTTACGCCAGTACCACCAACGACTCAATGCAGACCGTTGGTACTTGTACATGTGCCCAACCATGGCGTAGTTGACTACGAGCATGTTCAGGGGTTCTTTAGCTACTGACTCATAGTCACGCATAGGGCGTACAGTCATCGCCTCACGACGGTACTGTTGCATCATGGGAGCCATGAGCTTAAACGTTGGACGGGGGTTACCATCCTTCGAGAGCAGATCGGGGACATGGTCAATGAAGGCCAGTCGTTGCGCTGCTTGAATGATCGGACTGCTAACAGCCGGACCCAGTTCGGTTTCATTCACTGGCATGTAGTGGACGTTGGCACCACGAGGCAAACCGAATCGTGCGATTGGTCGTACTCGTGGATTCTCCAACTCACCCAGCCTGCGGATGCCGAACAGTTTCATGTAGCGGTCATACAGAAACATTACGGCCATGTTTGAATCGTCCTGTCAGGTTGGTTACGACGTACTTGATGGTGTCGTAGTCGTAGGAAGATGTAAGGTTGCCCCCTGCATCAATCCAGTGGTTACGTGACCTGAGGATACGGTCATTCTCAACCAGAGCCTCTTGAGACATTACCAGTGTTGCCGAGCCAGTGTCACCATCGAAGTCCGCAGCCAACCCAACCAGTTTGGTCGAGTGTGGGGATTGAGTGTCCATAAAAGACGTCGATCCCGTTTTTGGGAATTCCTGTGCCACATGCTCGTCATCGGCGTACGGTTGCCACTCATCGTCCAGCTCTACGCGACGTTCACCAACCACTGTGGTCTTGACGTACACGCGAGATGGGTAGATGGAACCAAGGCCCGAGATCGGGTAACGACAGATCTGTGCATAGTAGCGGTTCCAATACTGGTAACCACAGAGGTACAGCAGCTCGACCAGGTTGATCGGAGAGACGTGATCACGGTTCAGGTGGGCCGGCATGTCGTGGATGTCGAAGAACACCTTAAACGTGTTGTCAGGGCCTTTGTAGATGAGGGCCAAATAGTGACCTTCGATCTCTACAGGACGTGTCCGCATCTCAGTCATCTGGTAGCGGTCAATCACGCTGGTCAGACCGTCACGGGTCGACCATTGATCTCGTGAATCAGGCGACAGGGCTACCCAAGTGGGACGCAGAGTCTTCGGATCGATCAACTGCGCTTGCCCTTCACCGTTGGAGATCAGGTGACCGAACACTCGACGCAAGTGGTGGATGGTCAGAGGCGTCAAACCTTTGATCACCTGGAACAGGCCGAGGGTCGTGCTGTCGAAACCTGGGGCGTTGGTGTCGTTGAGGTTGGCAATGGACGTATCCATTACGGTCAACACGTTCCGCGTACCGTACACGACTTTACGAGAGGCCCACTTGTCGAGGATAAAGCCGTTCTTACCAGCCAAGATGCCTTCAAGGAGGTCGTAGATCTCAGAGAGGCAGTTGGTCAGGGCGTTCCGGGCAATGTTCAGCGCCGGAGACTCCATGTCACTGGTGATCGGGATGGTGTTGGAGATCGACAGAGCCCGGTAGTACAGGTCGTGGATCTCGTTCTTGGTCGTCACACCGTTGTCATCGACTTCGATGTCACGTACACCAGCCGGGAGAACCGGAATAAAGCGAGTGAGAGCAAACTCACGCCACTTCTCAATGAACTCCACCCGAATACGACGGGTAGGCGACTTGGACTTGCGCAGTTCCAGTTGTGGGAAGTGCTTCACGAAGAAGCTGTAGCCGGTTTCGGCCTTCTCAGAACTGTCAGCGATGAAGTCTTTGGTCACAGGGTCGAAGATGGCAGTCTCACGTCCCGAAACAATAGCTCGGTAGATGGACTTCAAGCTCATCAGGTCACGGAAGATCTTCGGATGGAAGATCTGTACCTTCAAATCGATGTAGGAGAAGTTACCGTCTCGTTCATCAGAACCCACGCGTCCAAAGATGGAGGTGGAGTAGAGGCCTTGGTCGTGAAACTCGGCACTGGCCCCATCATAGATGTCGAGACTGGTCACCGGGGTCATGCGGGCGACACGTTCACGTGTCAGCACCATTGGCCAGACCTTGGCGGGAGTCTGGGCGTATCGAATGCCCGAGCCAGAGTCTGACATGAGACTCCTTGCTTCAGTGGTCATAAAGGCTTCCCGTAAATTTCGGAGTCATTTCGACAGTTGGTATGAAGGAGGCTTAGTATAATAAGCCCATTTGGAGAATTTCGATGGCTAAGAAAGATGTCGATTTGGATAGCCTCGACCTCGACGATTTCGACTTTGACATTCCTGAGTGGAAGTCTGATACCGAAGTCGACGACAGCTCGAGGAAGCCCATTGAGCGAGTTGCCAAGGGTGCACTGTCTGGTGTGAAAGACGAGTTGGCCAATGCGGGCGCTTTGCGCAAAGCCTTATCTTTGGCTTTGCCATCGGGCTATGGCATGGCTGCAGACACCATTGAGAACGTCGCAACCGACGCACGATCGCTATACGATAAGGTGACTGGCGACTCGCCTCAGCTGGTTCGTGGCAGTAAAGCATTTGGTCGTAAGGCCATGCAGTTGATGGGCAACCGCGTTCTGACCAAGAAGGCCGCTGACCGTATCAACGCAGCACTGGAAGACACTGACGACGGTCCTGTCAAATCCGCCTCCCAATACCGGAAGGAACAGGAAGACAACGACATCGCTCAGTTGGCTGAAATCTTCAAGGCCAAGACAGGCGCAGATGAAGAGCGGGCTAATAAAGACGCTGCTGATAAGCTGGAAGACAAAGCCCTCGACCAGGTACGTTTCAAGTCCACCGTACAAGTCCTGACTGCAATCAACCGCAGCATGGCTCGGATGGTTGGCTATCAGGACAAGATCACTGCCAAGTACCAGCAGAAGATGCTGGAACTCAACTACCGCCAGTTTGCTACTCAAAAGCAACTGTTGGATGTGATGGCAGAAGCCAGCCAGAAGCAAGCGCAGGTATTGGAGGCGATCCGCCACAACACCGCATTGCCTGAGGCGGTGAAGATCCGTGGCAGTGAGATGTTCAAGCAGATGGCTCGCGAGCGTCTGTTGGGCAAAGGCCTTAACACGATCTCGAACTGGTCGCAGAACTACACCAAGCAGATCATGGACAACATCGGTGGCATGGTCCAAGGTGCCATTGATCCGCTGGCGCAAGTGCAAGGCATGACCGAAGGCATGGACATCGACAAGCACGAGTTGGCCGGTCGGGCCATCGGTGCTCAGATCGGTGGGACTGTCCGCGACTATGCTTCGATGCACGTTGCTCCTCACCTGTACGCCAACAAACACATCGCCAAAGGTGGCGAGAAGCTGCGTAAGACTTTCTCTGGTCTGCCACAGAAGGTCAACGAATACGCCCAGACGGAAACTAAGGGCACCGGCTTCAAGTCTGTAATGACGCAGATGTTCAAAAGCTTCCTGCCGCAGTTCTCTTTGGACTCGCGGCCAGGTGGTGAGAGCGTCTTGGGCCTGGATGAAGTGGGTACGTTCGACAAGATCGCACGTCGTTCCCTCATTGAGATCATCCCAGGCTACCTGTCTGAGATTGCACACTGGTCCAAGGTAGCCGTCACTGGCGAGAAGGATTCAGAGAAACAAGTCTACAACGTCGTTCGTGGCGGTATGACGTCTCAGGGTGAGAACCTTAAAGACGTAGGTCGGCAGATCATGTCCCGTTCGGAACGTGATTCGCTGCGTACTGCTGCTGATGACTTCATCAAGCAGATCGGCGGGGACACCATGTCCTCCAAGGCTCAGCGCGTCCTCAAACAGAAGCTTCTGGATGAGTTGGCTAACGGCCGTGACCTTGTACCGAAACGCTTGGCCGATCCAGCCGAATACCCTAACGCTGACGTTGGGATTGTGGACGAGATCGTATCCCTGATTGCTGACACATTCAATCTGGACTATAACGGTTCGCAGATGGATAACTCGGTTGCAGGGATGGAGCGCTTCAACGACATCCGCGACAAGTTCCTTGGCATGGCGAGTATGATCCCAGCAGCTGGTGATCGTATTCGTATCCTGGGCGACGTCCTCGGCAAAGACAACCTGCGTAAGCTGGGTTATATTGAGCGTCAGGGACGAGACGACCGGATCAACTACGACAAGATCTGGGGTTCAGTACTCGATGAAGATGACGAAGCAGGCGCATCAGGAGCTCCGAAAGGTGGCCCGGATGCTAATAATCGCGGTGGTAAGCGTTCTGATAGTGGTGATGGGTCTGATGAAGTTTCTGGCGATCTTACCCGTCGTGCTGATCGAGCTGATAGCATGGACGGTGAGCGGCGGAAGATTCGGCAAGGAGCCTCCGGGCTAGAGCATTACCTTGGCGACAAGTCGACCCTCATTACCCTGATCACCCAATCCCGTGACTTCCACTCGGAAACGGTTGAGCTGTTGAAGCAACTGGCTGCCTGTGGTTGCCACGGTGAAGGTGGGAAGATGATCTCCGGTGGTAAGGTGGACTGGGACAAGATCAGCGCCTCCATGAATGCCAAAGGCTCTCAAGCCAAGGCATGGGGTCAGGACAAGATCAGGGTCGGCAAGGAGAAGTACGGCGAAGCCAAGAAGATGGCTAAGGACATCTGGATTCAGGGTGAAGACCACCCTCGTCTGCAGGAGATCAAACTCCAAGCTGGCGAGTACCGCGACAAGGCCACCAACGAGGTGATCAAGAAGTGGGAAGACATCCAAG